>Ga0157364_1003553_pt1 | contig 15152 bp, 10 predicted proteins | sample AttsexASBM2_FD_111476 | JGI IMG/M metagenome (GOLD analysis project Ga0157364, IMG submission 111476) | Fungus gardens microbial communities from leaf cutter ant in Ribeirão Preto, State of São Paulo, Brazil - Atta sexdens ASBM2 | ecosystem: Host-associated > Fungi > Mycelium > Unclassified ... | reverse complement strand
ATATGTGGGATGTACAAAAGCAACAACAAACAACTGAGATATCAGGCTATCAGTAACTGTAAAAGCTTTGTTTGCTAATATTTCATGAATGGCTAGATGGATTTACACAATTAAACTTGCATTGAAAAGTTCTCATCAAACTGTTTCCAGTGACATATGATATATTGCATAGTGATAAGTATTAATAGAGATACAAGTATATCAATATAGTGATATAATTAGTTATCTTCTAAAATTAGCCTGACAGCTGCTATAACAGATAACAGCCCCCATCAGTGTCAGACATGTGAAGCTTGGACACTAGTTCCTTTATTTAATTTCTTTTTCCTCTTCTTTTTTCTTTTGTCTGTTATTGTCAAGTTCACAAACAGTGGACTTAGTTTCTTTCTATTTTATTTTCATTTTCATTTTCATTTCATTTTATTTCCTTATTTTTCCATTTTTAGAACTTAGGGTTAGGGTTAGATCATGAGACACAGAGAATAAAGTAAAAGGGTCTAGAATAAATGACGTCATACAACATGGATACTACATGTTGACCTCATGTTCTATACATGGTCATTTAGGGTAGGGTGCATAGTAGCAAGCACAGACCATCGGTAGTAGTATAAAAGGTAGACTAGTTTGTAAAGGGATCTCTATTGAGTTCTCTTGTATTACTCAATACAAGAGTTGATCTTCTGTCCTACTCTAAGGACTTAAGTTCATAACAGTTATGTTCTTTATTTGGATCTAGAGTTATAGTTAGAGTGACATTAGAATCACACTGTCACACATCTGTCACATTAATGGTCACATGATCACATAGTCACATGGAACAGGGTAGAAGGTTCTGGAAAGATAACATCATATAATGTGTGCAAAACATATATTGACTTTAAAGTAAACACATGGTCATTTAGGATAGGCTGAAAAAGTAGTAGCATGAACCATAGTAGTTTAGTATATAAGGTAGACAATCTTGTACAGAGTTCTCTATTGATTTCCCTTGTGTTAACCTAATACAAGGTTTATTTGCTTGACTAACTCTAAAGTCTTAAGTTTGTAACATTAGAACTCGATTCCTTTTCTTGAGACTGTCCAACACAGAACCATCACTCACTAACTCTCTTATTATTCTTGACCAAAGAACAACATCATTTTTTAATCAAGAAGATATAGCCAGACTCTAGACTCAAGGGATATACTAGCTAAGCAGACAAAGCTTGGCCATTTGTGTGTACCAAAGTCCACTAGTATATTACAAACATATTATCTTGTGTGGATGTGATAGTTATCATTTCTCATATCAGCATTGTGCTACAGTGTTATATGCAAGTCCACCTGTTCTATATTCCTGCAGCAATATCATCTCCCAATTATATAAGCCTGCCTTTCATGGCAGAGATACTCTTATTTGACTCAGTCTTCCATAATAGTGTTACTCCTGTCAGTGTCTCAACATTGAAATCTCCGCTTGGTGTAATAAGAGCTATACCACTAAAACCCAAACATCTCCTATAGTAGGAACTCATATATAAGACTAGTAGTTACATTGTAATTTGCTAGTCTGATAATCTACAAAGATAAACTCTTATTGAACTCAATCCCCAGTGTTCAACAATGACACACCAAATCAGCACTCACTCCCATCTCAGACTTCTTTCTATTATCTGAAGTTGCGACCACATGGCAGACAGGTGGCACAGCATATAAGCTGAAGCCAAGGTCGTTCAACAAGTCTGCATATCTCTGAGTCCATCTTATGAACTTTCACCCCAGTGTAAACTGTGCCTGACATACAGATCTCTTTGTAATCTGTCTATGCAGAGGAATAGCAGTCATTCTTAAAACACTGCTTAGAGTAGAATAGTCCTCTTAGACCAAAATTGTGTACAAGTTTATAGTCAGTAGGAGTAGTTAGTAAAATATGTAGGTAGAACAAGAAGAAGGCCTACTATCACATACAGAGATTTTGTCATTGTTGAAATATGAGAGTAAGAGTAAGAGCAGCATAGCCTCCTTGACAGTTTTTATATCTCAATCTCCCACACTACTACCACTCTCATCATCACCATTACCCTCAACATCAACACCACTACCACCACCATATGAAATAAGTCAACACAACTTGCATGCCATTATCAGGCAGCAACAGGAGCAGCTTGCAGCAATATAGGCTCAACTCCAAGCACTAGTAGAGAGAGGAATAGAAGGGAAAGCAATAATAGCAGCAGCAGGCACAGAAGTAGCAAGGCTACAAGTATTTGATGGGACCTCATCAAAGGTCTCAAGTTTTATTATAGTATATAGGCTATACAGAAAAATAAAGATGAGGGAGGTAGCAGTAGAAGAGCAAATACAGTGGATCCTCTCATATATACAGGAGGAATCAGCAGGTGTATGGGAAAAAATACATTAGAAGATTTAGAGAGAGGGTTGTTGGAATACAAAATAGCAGGGGAATTTTTAGCAGATATCAAGAAGGAGTTCAGAGAAGAAGACAAGGAATCAATAAAAGTAGCAGAATTAAGAAGATTAGAGGAAGGAAGTAGGACAATGAAAGAATTTGTACAAGAGTTTAGAAGAGCAGCTAGAGAAAGTGGATATGAGAGAAGACTGCTGGTAGAAGAGTTCAAGAGGGAAATAAGTGCCATAATATGCTGGAGGCTTATAGAGTCAGAATGGCAGCACAGCTCAATTGAGCAGTGGTACAATCAGGCTATTACTCTAGACCAAAATTGGAGAGAGCAGGAGAGAAGAGGAAAGATTGAGGGGAAGATAGGAGCAGGGGCCACAGGCTCCATAACAAAACCAACAAAGAGTATCTAGGCAACAATTGCCATAGCCCCAGATATGGCCAAGGAGACAGAAAGTTCAACAATAGCAGATTCCAGCAGAATCTGCTCTGATGGAAGGAGTTGAAAGGACAAATCCAAAAATAGTATGCCCCAATCAGAGAACAATGTTTGCTCAACACAACCCATATGCTATAGATATAGATTATAGGAACCAGAATTGCTATAACTGTGGGGAATTTGGTCACTTAGCTAGAAATTGCAGGAATAGAAGAATAGGGAACAGAATTGGGAAAGGAAGAAGACTGGAATACAGGGAAAGAAGAGAAAACAGATAGGACAGAAATTTAAATGAGGACAAGAATCTAATAGTCCTTGATTAGGTTCTAATAGCAATAGGTTTGTAATGCTCTCTAGAGTAGTAGATAATAAATCTACCTATAACCTAGACAATGGTGATATGCTAAGAGAAGTAACAGTAAAGATTGGTTTGGAGAGAACTGATATGCAAGAGGGAGTGACAGTAGAGGTGCTGTTGGATAGTGGAGCAACAGGGTTAGTAATGAGTTCAGAGTTTGCAAGGAAGCAGGAATCTAAGTTGAAAAAAATAGAGAGACCAATATATGTAAGAAATGTGGATGGAATGTTCAACAAAGAAGGGTCTATGGAAAATACTATGGAAGTCAATATTTATTATCAAGAACATAGAGAAAGAATAGAGGTTGATGTAATAAAGAGGCAAAAGTGGAATGTAATTTTGGGAATGTCATGGCTGGCTTGTCATAACCCTGAAATTGACTAGAAAACAGGGAAAGTGAAGATGATGCAGTGTCCAGAGAAATGTGGAAAGCAGTGTAAACCAAAGCAAGGAAAATAAAGGTGGCAAAAACAAAATGAAAAAGAAAAGAAAGAAGAGGTGGGAAAGAGAAGAGAAGAAAAAGAGGGAAAAAGGAAGGAAAAGGAAAAACCTAAGAAAAGAGATAAGATGGAGATTATAAAGGTAGTGGAAGAGTGGGAGATTTGGAATGAGGAGGAAGAAGCAGTGAAGTCAGAGGAAAAGGCAAAAAAGCTAGTTCTAGAAAAGTTCCATAAGTGGACTCACATCTTCAAAAAGAAGACAAGTGAATGGATGCTCACAAAGAAACTTTGGGACTACATAATAGATATGAAGGAAGGATTTATGCTAAGAAAGAGGAAGGTGTATTCATTGTTGAGAGAAGAAAGGGAGGATATGCACAAGTTCATTTCTGAACAATTAAGAAAAGAATATATCAAACCCTCAAAATTGCCTCAAACTGTACTAGTATTTTTTGTAGGGAAGAAGAATGGGAAGAAACAGATGGTACAAGATTATCAATATCTCAATGAGTGGACAGTAAAAAATAATTATCCATTACTACTTATTTCAGACATCATTGAGAACATTGGGACCAAGAAGGTATTTATGAAAATAAATTTGAGATGGGGTTACAACAATGTAAGAATAAAAGAGGGAGATGAGTGGAAAGTGGTCTTTACAACACTAGAAGGGTTGTTTGAACCAACAGTTATGTTTTTTGGATTAACAAATTCACCAGCCACATTTCAGGCCATAATGAATGAGTTGCTAAGAGACTTGGTTAATACAGTGAAGATAGCAGTGTTTATAGACAACATAATGGTAGGAACAGAAGGAGAGGAAGGACATGATAAGCTAGTTGAAGAAGTTATAAGGAGGTTGGCAGAAAATAATTTGTGTGTAAAGCTAGAGAAGTGCAAGTGAAAGATGAGAGAAGTTGAGTTTTTAGGAGTGGTAATAGGACCAGAGAGGATTAAGATGGAGGAAGATAAGGTGAAAGGAGTATTAGGTTGGCTGACACCAAAGCACATCAAGAATGTGCAGAAGTTCTTAGGGTTAGTGAATTACTATCATCAATTTATCAAGGACTTTGCATCCATAGCCAGATCATTGCATGATATGGTCAAAAAGAATTAGAAGTGGGAGTGGGCAGAAAGGCAGAAAAAGGTGTTTGAGGAGTTGAAGGAGAGGTTCACAAAAGAACCGGTGTTAGCAGTACCAGACTTAGATAAAAAAAATGAGGATGGAAGTAGATGTATTATACTATGCTACAGGAGAGATGTTATCTATAGAGTGTGAAGATGGGAAGTGGAGACCAGTGGCATTCCTTTCAAAATCTTTGAATGAAACAGAAAGGAATTATGAAATTCATGATAAAGAGATGTTGGCAGTCATTAGAAGGTTGGAAAACTGGAGGCATCTATTAGAGAGTACTAAGTATAGGTTTGAGATCTGGACAGACTATAAGAATTTAGAATACTTCAGGAAGGCATAGAAGTTAAATTAAAGATAAGCCTGATAGGCATTATACTTGTCTAGGTTTGATTTTACCCTGAAACATATACCAGGTACAAAAATGGGGAAGGCAGATGGGCTTAGTAGACAACTGGATTGGAAAGTAGGAACAGAAAAGGACAACAAAAATATTTATAAAGAACTGTTGGCTCCATAATTTATATGAAGTAGTAATAGAGGGACCAGAAGTAGATATAGTAGAAAAAAATAAAAAAAGCTAGGGATAAAGATGAAGAGGTAGTTAAAGTAGTAGAAGAAATGAAAAAAACAGGGGTAAAGATACTGTGAGGAGAAAAGTGGCAGATAGAAGGAGAGTTAGTGCTGAAAGAGGGGAAAGTGTATATACCAAAGGATGAAAAGTTGAGAGTGGAGATAATCCAGTTACACCATGACACACTGGTAGCTGGACATGGAGAAAAGTAGAAAATAACAGAATTAGTGATGAGGAATTATTGGTGGCTGGGAGTAATAAAGAATGTAGAGAGATATATAGAAGGTTTTGATATGTGTCAGAGAATGAAGAATAGGATAGAGAGGCCAGCAAGAAAGTTAAATTTAAGCAAGGTTCCAGAAAAACCATGGATACATTTAATAGTGGACTTTATTATGAAGTTACCAGTAGTAGCTAGAAAGGATGTAATCCTAGTGGTCTGTAACAGGTTGTCTAAAATGACATATTTTGTGGCAACTACAGAAGAGACATCAGCAAAAGAGTTGGCAAGGTTGTTCAGAAATAACATGTGGGAATTACATAGGTTACTAGAAAGTATAGTATTAGATAGGGGGCTGCAGTTTGCAGCAGAGATAACAAAGGAGTTAAATAGCATATTGGGGATTGAAAAAAAACTGTCAACAGTATTCCATCCACAGACTAATGGTCATATGGAGAGAATAAACCAGGAATTAGAATAATACCTAAGGTTCTTTATAGACTACAGACAAAAGAATTGTGTTAAGATCAAAGATTGTGGACTTAGTTGTTCTTCATTTTCTTTTCATTTCATTCTCTTTTGATTTATTTTTCATTTTTCTATTTTTAGAACTTTGGGGTTAGGGGTAGAAGTGACTGGTCACACTGTTGTACCTGATGGTGTGGTTACAACATTGATCACAGGACTCAAGAGAAGGGAGTAGAAGGTTCTGGAACAAAATGATGACATACAACATAGACACCACATGTTGGCCTCATGCTTTACACATGGTCATTTAGGGTAGAGTGCACAGTAGCTAGCATGGACCATCTGTAGGAGTATATATGGTAGACTGTTTTGTAAAGAGCTCTTTATCAAGTTCTCTTGTGTCTTCTCAATACAAGAGTTTGACCTCTGAATCTACTCTAAGGTTCTAAGGTTATAACAGATTGGCCAGAGTGGTTGGTGTCAGCAGAATTTGTGATTAAGAACAAGGCACACTCAACAACTAAAGTGTCTTATTTTATGGCAAACTATAGTAGGAAGTTAAGAATAGGAGTAGATATAGAAAGATGGAGAAAGTGACAGAGTTTGTAGAAAGGATAAGGAAGGTACAAGAAGAAACAGGGGTGGCATTGACAAAAGTACAAGAGAAAATGAAGAGACAAGCAGATAAAGGAAGAAAGGAAATGAAAGAATGAAAAGTAGGAGACAGATGTTGTGACAACCACTAGACCAGTGTTCAATAGCAGCACTAACAAGTAAATCTCAAAGGTGGATATCTAGTGGAAAACACGAGTTGTGTAATTTACAAGAGAACTCAACAAAGAACTACAACTGTATTCTACCAACTATTTATATGAAGTCCTTATGGTCCATGCTATGACTATGCTTCTACTGTGCAACCTACCCTAAAGTCCATGTGTCATCCATTAGTGCACCATGTGTACACCATGAGGTAGCAATACAGTTAACATGCTCCTTGATGTCATTGTTCAGACTCTTCCCAACTTCTCTAAACTCTTCTAGCCCATAAACCTTTCTAGGCCCTTCTAAACTACTCTAGGCTTTATGATATAATGTCATGTGACTGGGAAGTCACATGCCTTCTCTCTCTTGCCATAGACTAATAAAATAAAATAAAAGTAAGAGGAGTCATAAAGTATTTGGTGCAATAGAAGGAAGAGGATTATAGCAAAGCAAGATAGTTGGAAAAAGGAGAATTTGAAAAATGCAAGAGAGTCAGTGGAAGAGTTCAAAGAGAGGATGAATGCAAAAGTAAGAAGACAAGAAAAGTTAGATGTAGCAGAAGAAAAAGTCTTTAGAAGGGGGGAGTTACCAGAGAAGTATATAGCAAGAATGTTGTATAGATGGGATGATAAATTCGAAAAGGAATATCTAAAAAAGTTAGAGAAGAATTAGAACAGATAGAAGAAAGAAGATAAAACAAGACAGGGAGATGATGCAAGAAGTTCCTCCAGGAGTAGGAACCTTGAAGGGGGGGTAATGTCAGACATATAAAGCTTGGATACTAGTTTCTTTATTTAATTCTCTTTTCCTCTTCTTTTTTCTTTTGTCTGTTATGTTCTTTATTTAGATCTAGGGTTAGAGTTAGAGTAATATCAGGATCACACTGTCACACATCTGTCACATTAATGATCACATGATCACATGATCACATGGAACAGGGTAGAAGATTCTGAAAAGATAATACCATATAATATATACAAAACATATATTGATCTTAAGGTGAACATATAGTTATTTAGGATAGGCTGGAGAAGTAGTAGCATGAACCCATGGTAGTTTAGTATATAAGGTAAACAATCTTGTACAGAGTTCTCTATTGAGTTCTCTTATATTAACCCAATACAAGGTTTATTTGCTTGACCAACTCTAAGGTCTTGAGTTTGTAACAATCAAGTATGAGTTTTAATCATGTGATGGAAACAGCTTGTGTACAGACCATCACTCTTTTGTATGTATACTTCTATATCTGAGGATTAGATCTTAGACTTAACAACATCAATCTTCATTTTTTCATTATTGACATTTGTATTGATCTTAATCATTATTATTATCATTATTGAACTTCTGAATCACTTCTAAACCTCTGAGAGTATATCTAAGCTTCAATTATCACAAACAAGTTAGTAGTTCATTTTGTGATAGTAATTACTCTGTAATAAATATCATATTTTTTGTTATGCCTTGTAATATATATAATGTCACATCACACTTTCTTATCTAAGTTCAAAATTAAAAAAAAGTGGAAATAAAAAATAAAATAAAATAAAAATAAAAAATAAAAATAAAAGAGAAAGAAAATTAAACCAAGTCTAACATTTACAACTCTGATATCAAGTCTATTGTCTTCAACTCTGATATATATGTTATAGAAAATTATAGATACTAAAATAATAAGCATAACTATGGCTTGTTATTCTTATATATTATTTTAACCACTATGCAAACAATACTTATCTTTAGGAAAAATCTAAGAGAATAGAATAAAATTTTCTAAAGGGGGGAACTATCTTATATACTGCTCAGACTACATTTTAATCTAGTAGAACAATACTAACATAATTAGAAGATAATTGAGAGCCAGATGGTTATGAACTCTAATGAAAACATCTAAAATATTTCTCAGAAATAAAAGTGTACATGAAACAATAATTACTAGAATAAGGATACTTAGTAGAATTAATAAGTAGAGGTAGCAGTGTTTTTTAAATAAAGTTTAGTAGCTTAATAGCAAAGTTTGGAATTTAAGATTTGAGGAATATAAGAACTCTGCAAGATAGCAGTAATATTGTAGTTTTGAAATAACAAAGTGATAAGTCTTTTAACAGACTCTTAAAGAATATATATATATATTAGAATAGGGTTATTTATTAATAGCATAGACTATATAGAACTTGGATAAATACTATACCAATAAACCAAGGACTCTTTGTTAAGTTTCTTTTGTTAAACATTATGACAACCACTAATCCAAGATAGTCAATAACACACTAAGTAGTCTTATAGAGCAAGAGTCTTGTAAATATTACAAGAAAACTCAACAAGGAGTCCCTAATATATTCCTGCACTATATATACTACTATTATAAGTCTTATTCTAAACTACATATGTTATTCGTAAGTCCACTATATAGTACAATTCAAATCTCTTAGAGTTAGAATAAGAATAAAATCTTAGATTGGATAATCACAAGAGAACTCAATGGAGTCCTAAGTGAAAACTAGTTTATCTTATATACCACAGACTATGGTCTGTATATACACTACAACTACCTTACTCTAAAGTACATATGCTTTCCACAAGGCTAACATGTTGTTATTATACTATATAACATTATTTGTTTTAGAATCTTCTCTGTATCATATGATTATGTGACAGTTATGACTATAATATTATGCTAAAACTCTAACCCTAGTCAAAAATAAAATGGAAAAGAAATTAAAAGGAGAAATAAAATAAGAAAATAAAATAGAGTTTTACAACTCTAACACTATACTATTACTACAAGACAAACATGCTGTAGCTATACTCTTAACATCATTGTTTTAGTTTCTTTCACTATGTTCTAGACCTATGACATCATATCATGTGACATATCATGTGACTGCAGCCATGTGCTTCTTATCATTTAAGAAATAAAAGAAACAAAAAAGAAAAGAAAAGATAAATCAAATCAAGAAAAAGAAAAGAAATCAAAATAAAATATAAGAGTCCAAGTATACCATAACATTAAACCAGTAAGACTCTTAAGTTCATTACCAAGCATACATAATTGCCTTCTTGACAATAGTTGCTACAATATAATCAAGAGTATTTAAAGTAAGTACTATCTCTATGAACCTTGATTTCCTAAAGTCTTGAAACATTTTCTACCTCTTTACCTAGTTGCTTTAACAAAGAGCTGGTTAGAAGCAAAAACAAACAAGTGAATACAATTTGAACCAGTAAATAATAATATATCTACTAGAATTTATATATCCTACAAGATATATCTACTAGTGATCTATTCTAATAAAAGAATAATATATATAAGCAGTATGTGGACTGCACTTAAAGACACTCAACAACTCATTGTGAGTGCTGTGTATCATCACTTAGTTGTCAAGATCATAGAAAGTGGACTTTGTTTCTTTTTATTTTCTTTCTCATCTTTATTTTTTTTTGAGTTTCACCTTTTCTATTTTTAGAACTCTGGGGTTAGGGTTAGAAGTGATCAGTCACATCAGTCACATCTGATGATGTGGTCACAACATTGATCACAGGACTTAAAAGAAGGAAGTAGAAGGTTCTGGAATAAAATGATGTCATACAACATGGACACCACATGTTGGCCTCATGCTTTACACATGGTCATTTAGGGTAGGGTGCACAGTAGCTAGCACAGACCAGCTGTAGGAGTATATAAGATAGACTATTTTGTAAAGAGCTCTTTATCGAGTTCTCTTGTGTTTCTCTAATACAAGAGTTGTTCTTTTACCTAACTCTAAGGGTTTAAGTTCATAACATTAGTCATGCTGTGCTGACCACTGTTATGAGTATAAATAAGCAGAATGTTTATTCAACAATATGTTCAGAGGAAATTTTATATAAAATAACTTTGAGTGCTGCAAACTTCTTAGCAAGGGTTCAGCCATCATTCCATACTAATGATCAAAAGTAATTTGAAATACTGGAATAAACATAAATGAGTAGTAAACAGAAGAGTCTGGAAATCGGAGATATCAAAAGATATGTATAGATGAGTAGCAATACTGATATGTCTGACATACTGTAGAGATAAAGTTGAAAATAGCTAGATACTCTCTGGGATCCAATGTTCAGATATCTAATGCCTTTTCATACTAAGTTTGGGCTTGACAGGTCAGAGAAAAGCCAGAAGCTAATAATCTTAGTTTGAACTTTTTGCTTAAATTACAATTCTCATCTCATCTTTTTTTTAATTCAACAATTTATTACATGAGGTGTATAGGTAGACTGTGATAGCTACTTTGTAACAACATTATATAGGAGCAAACAACATGTCAAAGAAAAAAAAGAACAAAAGAACAGAAAAATAAAATAAAAGAATTGTAATTACTAATACACAAGCAAAGATTGCTTTACTATGTAATACTTTCTCCAAAAGAAAAAGCATTTTTATTGAACTCTGGAAATAACACAAAATGACTGATGGTGTCTTGTCTTGGATTTTAGTAATTATTAAACCTTCTACAGTTATAAAGAATATGATGCTTTGACTCTATCAGATAGTTTCCACATAAACAACCAAAGTCTTTATTAGGAAAAAAACAAAGATGGTATTCTTCTATAGAAGCATGATTAACAATGGCTCTTATAGCTCCCATACATAAGAAATTTGAATGTCCAAAGTACTTGATCCATAAACCTCCTTTAGAGTATGAAGGGTAGAGATCATCATCAAGAAGATCAAGGAAGTATCTATCTCTAGCATCAAACACTTAAAATATCATTTTCCACATATTTAATATATTGTTGTATTTACTCTTTCTTTTGAAGTCCTAAGATGATTTACATACGAATAAAGGTATAAAGTTGAAATCTTTAGTCTCTTTGTCAACTATAGAGTAAAGAGGCCAGTTATTGTTACTTGGCCAATCCCAAAAATTAATAGAATTTGCAGGATTCTTATTAAAGAATTCCCCAAGCTTTTTCAATATAACTATCAAATTGATGTTAATAAAGATGAATTAAAGAGTCAAATATACAATGCACTGTATGAATAGAGTCCATGACAACAATTATACAAGCAACACCTGTGATTTGAATGGCCTGATCAATATTACATCTAATAGTAAATAATTTGGCTTCTGTAGTTGTAATGTTAACTATATGATAAATTGTTTTCTTGACTATATTCAAGAACAAATAGACATGTGAAATGGATGTAGTGACATTGTTCTTAATGCTAGCATCTGGGATAACAACAACTGATTTGGAATCAGGTCAAAGCATGAAAAACACATTCATCAAGTTTGTAAATGTGAGCAGCCTTGTTTTTTTGTATCACAAAATGAGCTACTCACTTGTTGTGATACTTGAACTTAGATAACTTAATAGTGATTCAGAGGTTCAGTATAAGGAGATAGTAATGATAGGTGATGAGTAGTGTCAACAAGAATAATCAATATTGTTAAGTCTAAGGTCTAATCCTCAGATACAGAGGTATATATACAAAATGATGATAGTCCATGTGCAAGCTGTTTCCATCACATGATCAAAACTTATACCTGATGAGAGCTGTCATTTGTTATAGCAGCTGTCAGGCTAATTTTAGAAGATAACTAATTATATCACTATATTGATATACTTGTATCTCTATCAATACTTATCACTATGCAATATATCATATGTCACTGGAAACAGTTTGATGAGAACTTTTCAATGCAAGTTTAATTGTGTGAATCCATCTAGCCATTCATGAAATATTAGCAAACAAAGCTTTTACAGTTACTGATAGCCTGATATCTTGGTTTTTTGTTGATGTGCAGACAGCCCTTATTTTGGGGCTTCCCAGCACAACTTAGTTTGAGAAAATCAGTTCACTAGTTGTGGAAATACAAGCTGAATAAAGTTTGTGACACTTTGTTTTTGTAATTTGCATAGAGAAATAAAAAACAACTAGAAAAAATGTCAATTAACTAAGATCCTGGAGAAAATTCAGTACTGAGGAAATTGAAGGCAGGAAAAATTTCATTAAGACAATTGTTGGCATCTGTAACAGAACCTTTGATCTTAAGTTGTTACTTAGAAGTCATGTTCTCCAGTGATAAATGATGAGAATTAGCATTATCTATGTGTCTACTTTCAAAAAGGGACTTGATAGCATAGTTATTCAGAAGAGTAGAAGTTTTGAGTTAATAATATCCACTGAGTTTTTGAATGTGAAGATGAATAGGAACCAATCTAGTTATTACTTTGATTTCCAAGGTAGAAGAAGTGCAAAAAGCACCTAGGATTCATAATATAGCTCTTCTTTATATTTTTCTGAGCTTCTTGAGAGAGTATGCTAGTAGTGCTTTGTTGTAATGCCACAGAGGAAAGCCATATAAAGTAATAGGTAGTATGTATGTTCTATAAAGAAGACACTTTTGTTGAGGGAGTAAACTGCATGAGGAATTACCAAGCATTTTCATACACTTGAAAGTTGACAGAGCTTTATTAGAATAAAACTTGATGTACTAATAAAACAAAAGCTTTCTGTCAAAAATAAATCCAAGATATCATCAAGTATCTTTGGGATGAAGAATAGGGCCTCCAAGATAACTGAGGTCCAAAGGGAGAGTGTTATGGAATACTTTGGACACTAACATTTTTCTTTTTCTTTTATCTATTTTTCTTGATTTTATATTTCTTTTTCTTTTGAATTTCTTTTTCTTTTATTAACAATGAAGAGGCACATGACATTGCAGTCACATGACAGGTTACATGATGTGATGTCATAGGCCTAGAACATGGTAGAAGGATCTGGAAGATGATGTCAGGGCATATGGAATACACATGGTGGCCTTGAGTAAGACGTAAGGCAGACATGAGGTAGTAGCACAGACCAACATCTAACAGTATAAATAGGACTCTAATTTAGCAGAGGCTCCTTGTTAAGTTCTCTTGTGATTTCCCCACTTGATTGCCTACTGAGAGCTTTACTCGCTTGTATAGTTATTGGACTTTGTGTCTAGTGGTTGTCATAACAGAGAGGATTAAAAATTTCCTGCAATCTAGAAAAATGGAAAATTTTAGTTTTTCCATGTTCAATTATAAGTCCAAACTGTTCAAGAAGAGATGGAATAACACTGTAGCTACAGAAAAGATGAGTGTTTGACTTTTTCACCAATTTTTCTTATGATACAAAAAGACTATTGTCTATAAATGAAACTGAAATTTTTAGATTTTTAGCTCTTTTTTTAAAAATATGAAAAATAAGAGAAAGATATAAAGCTAATAAAATAGGAGATAAAGCTGAACCTTGTCCTATACCAATATAACATTGAAGAATGAAGAAGAGAAATTATTCCAAAGATATTGGATTTTTCTGTATACTAAATAGTCAGAAAAGAATGAAGAGATTCTTGTATCAAATCTAGCCTTGTCCAGAATCAATAGAATGAGATGATGATTGAGTGAAGAAAAAAACCAAGCTATGTCAAATGCCAGTATGCTTGTTTGAATATTTTTAACCTATTTTGATTGAATCAGATAAGTTAAAAAAATACTAGTATCAGTAATTGACTGTTGTTTCAATCCCCCCAATTGATTGGAATAAATAAAGTTGTTTGAGATGGCTTGGAATTGGAGTCTTTCTCTGATAACTTTTTCAATGAATTTTCAAAGAGTATTTAACAAAAAAATAGGTTGAAACATCTTGAGAGTGTCATATTAATACATACATTAGCAATGTTAACAAATTTTTGGAGATAATGATAAACAACAACAATTTGAAATACAATGGCCAATATCCTAGGTTAATACATACATATATTAGCAATGTTAACAAATTTTTTTAAGCATTTATCATCTTTGACAATCACTTTAAGATGTTTCCAAAACACCTTATCTAAACTAGGTATAAACAAATTGCTACTTTTGACAATAGCACTTTTAAATTCCTCAATTGAAAAAGAGAACCATACCATGGCAGTTCTAGTTGGGATTTCATTTAAAATATCATAATTGACCTGACAATTTTGTACTGAGTTGAAAGATTGATGAAGAGCTTGCTATAGATCATTGAGCTCTATATATGATTGACTGTTATATTGCATAGTTTCAATAGCTGAAAGTTTGCACTTCTTGACACAATTTATGAGTTTCCAAGGTCTTTGATTCTTTGATGCTATTTCTTGAATTTTGTCATTGAAGAACAAATATTTTGTCTTCTTTATAGTATACCTAAATGCTTTCTAGTTCTCCAATTGTTTGGATGTTCTGTACTTTGCTAGTTTGGATTAGCAATCAACATTTCACTATGCTTTGGGATATTTAGTAATATTGACATATCTCAAATGTTTATACCAAATGATATCTGATTTGTTTGCAAATTCTTGAACTGTAAGTTTAAGCAATTCT
>Ga0157364_1003552_pt1 | contig 15153 bp, 3 predicted proteins | sample AttsexASBM2_FD_111476 | JGI IMG/M metagenome (GOLD analysis project Ga0157364, IMG submission 111476) | Fungus gardens microbial communities from leaf cutter ant in Ribeirão Preto, State of São Paulo, Brazil - Atta sexdens ASBM2 | ecosystem: Host-associated > Fungi > Mycelium > Unclassified ... | reverse complement strand
GCATCAAACGTCAAACCATATGGCATTTTAGAAGGCCAAATGTTAACGCTTTAAAACCACAAAAAGGCGGGAAGATATATAAAATTTAAATTGTTATTTCAGTTGTATCAAATCTAAAGCTCAAAACTTTTTTGTACACCTAATAACTTGGAAAGGGACGATTAAACAAATATAAGTTAATTGTTTACAAAAATCAAATATTAATATTAATATTAAATATTCATTAATAATAAATATAAATGATAAGTTTTTTCATTAACTATTATAAACTGTGAACTGAGTTCGTTGTTAGTACAATCAATTTAGAAAATTGGGGGAATCTTAGAAAAATTACTATTAAAGTATAAATTTTTGCACAGACTTTTATTTTTGCATAATATTGAAAGAGAAAAACTTTACTATTGGCCACTAAGAAAACTAATTAAACAAATAAGGCCCAAATTCGTTTTTTGCAAATATCTCGATAAATATCAATATTACTATGAAAATATAATAGAAGAAAATTAAAGGAGCGAAAAATTTTACATAGAAAAGATTCTGTAAGTTTTTGTCGTATGAGCAATAATTTTCACGTAAGAAATTATGCAAGATGTGTTTTGTGCAGTGAAGTTGCGGAACGCGCCGACAAGATATCAAACGAAATGAAGCGTCGCACGCGCGCATAAAAAATATCATAACTTTTTGAACGAATTATCATACAAAAATTGGCCAAAATGCGTTGAAAAGCTGAAATCTTCAGCTTTTTAATAAAATTGATTTCGTTATTCTACGACAATTTTTAACAATTCGATAATGAATAGAACAATATGTTACATGCAATTTTTGATTTTTTTCATAAAATCAGCTATAAGTATCGAATTGTTTAAAAAAAAATCGCCTGCACGATATTACAGTATACTTCATATTTTAATTCCACAAGAGAAAACAATTTTTTTAAATTTTCTTCAAAATCGAGCTATTGACAGATGAACTATTGATTTCAGTAATTTTCAAATTCTTGAGTAAATATAAAACTTAAAATTGACATATCTTTGCGAAAAATTACACTAAAATAGTTTTTAAAAAAGCAATTGAAATATCTATTTTTAGACCCCGTATTGAAATTTTTCGTCATACTTCGAATTTTTATTTATTTACATAAATATGTGTTATTGCGAAAATTTTGTATAAACTTGTGCTGATTTTGAACATCATTGACATCATTTTAAAACATAAACAAATGAATATAGTCGAATATTATATTTAAAAAGATGTCGTAAACGTCTTAAGATGTCGTAAACATATTAACATCTTAAAATTAGCATCGTAAAACATCTTAAGATGTCGTAAGCATATTAGCATCTTAAAATTTTACTTGAATTGGTCTTGAAATAAAAATGGATTATGAATATCGATTTATGAATTCAGTCGTAAGACATTTGACAAATGAGTTATCAGTTCTATTATGTCATTTTCTCTTTGTTTTATGTTACGTTTTAACAAATAGTAAGCAAATGGAATACTGATAGTCAGTATATTGGCCATCATTAAGACCTTGGCATATAAAAAAATATAAGCAATAAGGAAATCAACATGTTGGATTCGCTACTGCTTACATTAGTCTAAAATATGTTTCAAAATTTACTGTCAGTACTAAAAATCTATAGTTTACATTACAAGCATTATAGATTTTCAATACTGGTAGTAAATTTTGGAACACAGTTTAAGTTCACAATTTAGCTGACCAATCAAGATGGCCAACACATTGACCATCCAGTATTTCATTTGTTTACCGTTTCTTAAACATAAAATAAAGACAAAATGACATAATAGAATTGATAACTCGTTTGTCGTGTGTCTTACGATTGGATTCATAAATCGATATTTACAGTCCATTTATATTTCAAGATCACTTGAAGTAAAATTTTAAGATGCTAATATGACTTATGACATCTTAAGATGCTTTTAAATGTAATATTCGACTTCACTATATTCATTTGTTTATGTTTTTAAAACATTATATTAATGATGATTAAAATCAGCACAAGTTTAAACAAATTTTTCGCAATAACTCACATATTTATGTAAATAAATGAAAATTCGAAGTATGACGGAAAATTTCGATACATCTAAAAATAGACATTCCAAACTTTCAATTGCTTGTTTAAAAACTATTTTAGTATAATTTTTCGCAAAGCTACACTGACAATTTCAAGTTTTATATTTACTCAAGAATTTTGAAAATTACTGAAAATGTCAATAGCTTGATTTTGAAGAAGAAAATTAAAAAAAATTTTTTCCTCTCGTGGACTCAAAATATAAATTATATACTGTAATATCCTGCAGGCGATTTTTTTTTAAAACAATTCGATACCGATTTATAGCTGATTTTATGAAAAAAGTCAAAAGTTACATGTAACATATTATTCAATCCATTGTCGAATTGTTAAAAATTGTCATAGAATAACGAAACTAATTTTATTAAAATTTATTTAAAAATTGAAGATTTCAGCTTTTCAATGCGTTTTTGGCCGATTTCTGTACAATAATTCGTTCAAAAGTTATTTATTATATATTTTTTGTGCGCGCGTGCGATGTTCCATTTTGCTTGATGTTTTGTTGGCGCTCCGCAACTTCACTGCGCAAAACACATCTTGCATAATTTCTTATATGAAAACTATTGCTCATACGACAAAAACTTACAGAACTTTTTCTGTGTAAAATTTTTGCTCTTTAATTTTCTTGTTATATTTTCTTAGTAAAATTGATATTTATCAAGATATTTGCAAAAAACCGAAATTTGCCCCTATTTGTTTAATTATTTTTCTTACCACAATGATAAACTTTTTTCTTCTTTAATCTTATGTAAAAATGAAGGTCTGTGCACAAATTTACCCTGATGGTAATTTTTAAAATTCAAATCCTAATAATGACTGTACTATATCCGAAGATTCAATGAAATTTACTCCGAGCACATATTTGGCGATACCGCACAATCCTCTTAGAAACGCATTATATATATTATTATGTACGAGTACGAGTCCCAATGGCCACTTTCCTATAGTATATCTCGAATGCTATTCATCCTAAAAATATGATTCAAGTACTAAATATCAGATACTGTGTAACATAGTGAATCGTTTCATCCTAACATAGGCAAAACAACAAAGATGTAATGATTCCAAAAGCGATGAATAGTTTGGAAACTATTCATCGGACGAAGTTAAAAGAGTCTCATTTTCAAGATAATTTATAAGCTTCCACATAATTTCTAAACATTTTTTTATTTCAGACAAGTCAGAAGTAAGTTATTTACCAAAATGTATTCAGAAACACATATAATAAACATTTTTCAGCTATATTTCAATAATTATTAGGGCCAGTTTCATCAACGCTGATCGAGCTTAATTGTGGTTAATTGTCAATCATAATTGATCAATTCTACTAAATAGCAAACGCGATTGATCAGTCAACAGTTGATTAAGTTAACTGCGTTGGTGAAACTGACCTTTATGCTCATTTCTACCAACATATAATACATTAACTTTGATCTTGATTCAACTTATTCTTTTTCTAATCTTTAGAATTAGAAAAAGAGTAAGTTAAACCAAGATTAAAGTTAATCTACGTTGGTGGAAATGAGCATTAGTCATTAAAAAATCATGAATGCAGGAAATTTAGTAATCTTTCATTTTGATAAGAATTATATTTAGCGTAGAAGTAGCCGTAATATAAAATATTTCCGATACATTTGCGAAGAAATATTCTCATTTTCATAATATTCACAAATCAAAATACTTTAAGGCTCATCTAGATCTATCATAAATTCCTTTTATGATCGCAAAGCCTCGTCTACAATAATCGCACAGGTTGTATCGCGAATAGCATCGCAGGAAAATTTGTCACTTACCACAAGAGTGTCGCTAAATGAGTCGCTAATTATATCCATACAGCACAGAAAGATTGCAGAAACATTGCAGAATAATTCCACGAAACATTGCAATATTGCATGGAAGTTGCGAAACGTTGTTGAATCATTGCTGCAAGATTTCAACAGTTTTAAGATGTCCGCTTTTTGTTATATTGCAACGAAATGTTCCAACAATATTGTGATGTAATGTATTTGGATAAATTTTTTATGAAAACTCTAAAATAGAAACTATTTTTTGTACATATATCTCACTAACTTTAATTTTTTTACAAATCGCATTTCTAGTGATATGTGTTTTCTATAAAGCATTTTTTTATGATAAAATCATAAAATATTCCAATAAATATAGTATTAATAAATGTAAAATAAATGTAGTATTAATTTTGAAGTATAAATTTATTCGTAAAGATAAAGCATGTATGTATGTGTCCTGAACAAATTACAAATATTATCCACATTAACATAATAAGGTTTTTGATATATAGTCTCATGGTTCGCAATGGGTGAATTCTTTGATCATTCTGTGCTTAATAACAATTATTAATTGTCTTAATAACAATTATTGGTTCTTTAGTAATCATTTAGCTATTCAACTAATTGACAATGATGCTTCGCAAGTTTGAATTTGAGGAGGCTCTCTAGCTGCGGACTTGGATCTTGAATAATATTTAATGTTATTTAATGTTATTTAGACATCGCTGAGGATGGCTCGAACTGAGCCGAAACGTCCGATTTCATCATATTTGTTATAAGGTCTTTGAAATACATTGTTAACGTACAATGCTTTAATTACTGCGTTTTAATTTTTGCTCTCAATTGCTTGTCTGTTAATATATTTAACATAATAATATAGTCGCTTGATAAGTTAATCATGGATTAAGTTAATCGCAGTGATTCTTTCTAATTTGAAGCCGAGTCAATTGAAATCGATTAAAAAAAATGACAGTATGAAATTTATTAATAAAGTTCGGGCACTGATTTATTCTTGCGTTCACATCAGGTTTATAAATACATCGATCATAATTAATATTTCGATAAATTGTTTTTAGCAGCTTAATTGCTTATCATCTTATCCGATAATGATGCATTGATTGTATTCAAATTCGATATTATACTAAATCTTTTGATTTCATATTTAAAATAAATATAAAACTTAGCTAATGAAATGGTCGTCAAATAATAGATTAATAAATGTTTTATTTAAATATAAAAATGAATTACATTAATTATTATATCATAAAAATGGTTGATAAACCTACTATACATAAATAATAGAAAAAATTATTGTATATTTTTATATTATATTATTATTATTGTAATAATTAATTAAAGAATTACAGTTTTGCAACGTTTTTGGAATATTACAGACATATTACTGATATATTTTTGCAGGCATATTGTTAATTTACATCTCTGCAATATTACATTGTAATCTGCAATATTGCAACATTGCAACAATATTGCTTCAATCTTCTGTGCTATATAGACACAATAGTCACAACGATTGTTTACACGCAATTCGACAACAAATTCTAAACGTCAACTTGCTGTGCTGTGATTGGCTGAGCTCATGTGATACGCCTGTCGCAGTTGCAGAAAGTTGAAGTTGGCTTAACTTCATATGACAAGAGTTCTTGCAACTACGACAATCATGCAACTATGGCTATGATCAAAGTCTTGCTACAAATGTTTTGAAGAGTTTATGGATCATTAGAGACAATTAGAAGTAAGAATTTTACAAACTGACCAATTAAAAAACGCTTCAAAGCGTTTGCAACATCGTGTTGAAGGCCATACCCTATATGCGACACTTCTGTGACATTTCATATGACATGCGACATAGCTTGTACTGTTGTAGACAAGACTTAAGGTCTGATCTACAATCAGACTGGAGATGTATGTTGTGTGTGTGCGTGTGTGTGTGTGTGTGTGCGTGTGTGCGCGCGCGCGCGCGCATAACCTTCATTTTTCATATCGGCTGTCGATATCGGCTGCTGAGCATCATTTGGATTGGTCAGATCGCACTTTTTATGACTAACGAAATTTGACAAGCGTCAGCCGACTTGATTGTAGACCTGTTCTACGATAGCTGCATTCAGCAGAATGTTTATTTTGCAACTATTGGAAGTTTCCTTCGCGCTGATTAGGTTATGCTTTTAGATCAAGAGGAAAGAGGTCCTATTTCAGCAAAGAATCACGGTTGCAAAACTGTTGTGTTCTGCTGAACGCAGCCAATAGGTCGCATGTTGGAGTTGGATGTCGCTAGTCGCTTATTGCGTGTTGTATGTATGAGTACGACTTGCCAGTTTACAATTGTGTCGTAAGTCGGAATAATAAACATTAAGTTGTTCAAATTTATTATTAATTTGGACGCAAATTATAAGAATGAGTTTTCTTACTTTTAAGAAAATGTATAAAAAGAAAACGTAAAAAAAGAATTATAAGAAGATGATGGGTAAAATATTGCTACAAATATAAGACAAAATTTTTGGTGCTTATCATACGGTATTTATATTTTCAAATTAATAATCACGAAGAATTTTTCAAATTTACAAAAATGTCGGTGCAACAATTTAATTAAACTATTTTATTTAATTAAACTATTTAATTAAACTATTTTATATAGATGTATCTGTAAAATAAAGGTTATATTCCAGTCGTCGTAAGAATCGAAAAGATGGGAGTTAATCATCTTCCATTTCGACATCGACAGCCGATTCGCGACAATTTCATTCGATAGTCGACAATCCAATGCGCATGCGTACGATGTGCGACTTATAGGGAGCTTTCCATTTGACGACATAAGTCGACAAAGTTTCGCTCTATCTTTATCACTCTTTGAATGTCAAGATGAATGACGCTTGTGCAGACTTGTGTCATCAAATGAAAAGCACCCAATGTAGAACAGATCCTAATGATTATAATGTTTGTCTGGCGATACGATAGACAATGAACACGAAGTTGCGGTTAGTTTGCTCGCCGAGCAAATGAGCGTAATTGATTGTTACTTGTAGATCCAACCAATCATATTCAATCGCTCAATAAGGCTCTGCGCATAATAGAAGAAATAAGGAATTAAGAATAAAGAATAAATGATTTCAACCTAACAGAAACCGTTATATCCAATCCGATTTCTGATAGGTTGAAATTGTTTATTCTTTATTCCTAATTTCTTATTCCTTCTATTGTGCGCAAGGCCTAAACATGCCTAGCCGCTTTGCCATCTTGAACTCGCTCATTGAGAATTAGGTTAGGTGAAATCCGCGGGCATCGCGAAGTTAATTAATAACTGCCGAATTTATCATCACCGTTTTTTTTTCATTATATCTCCATAATAAAGAAGCAATACTTACGTTATTCGGCTCTAACATTCTGTTTCGCTATTAGCTACGTTTCGATCTTATATAGACAATCGCTGTGTTCAGCAGAACACAACAGTTTTGCAACCGTTTTATGATTCTCTGCTGAGATTGGACCATTTCTTTTGACCTAAAAGCATAACCCAAGCAGCGCGAAGAAAACTTCCAACAGTTGTAAAATAAATGTTCTGCTGAACGCAGCCAATATTTACAGTAGCCTCTTTCCTTAGGAGCACAACTTTTACATAACGCATAGTGCATGTAAGTGAATTAACTAATCAGAATCTTTCCATTCCAATCATTCCATGGAAAAAAAGAATTTCGATTGATTAATTCTCTTATGCACTATGCATTATGCGTTATGCAAGAGTTTATGCTGCGGCCATTAGGACCATTCCACACAAATTTGCTTAATCGCATAACCATATGCATAAAGAAAATTATCCAATTATTTCTGTCATAAAGATAAACGTAAAATATAATTGGATAATTTTCTTTATGCATAATATATATTTATGCGACTATGCAAGTTGTGTGTAATGGCCCTTACGATCACGATCGCTTATAATCATAGCATTACGATAGATATGTAGCTGGGCCTTTAAAAAAATGATATCTTCGGTCGTATATTCAATAAAACACCATTTTGTAATTAAATACTTTTTCGATTTTATCATGCGTCTTGTACGTAGGTATAACCAAATTTGAGATATTTGCGGACAGAACATGTTTGAAAATAAGAGATACTTTAAAAAATCTATCTCGAAAACTATTGGTCGTACGAGTACTTTCGTAAGCGTACTTTATTAAAAAATGAAATTGCAGGGAATTTTATCAACTTTATTTTTGAACTGAATGTTAATTTCTGTGCAACGAAGTTTCTGAAACATTTGCAAAAAATCGATTTTGTGTTTTTTTCAAGATGATGCAGTCGACTATGTCCTCACACATGTTTGATATGTTAAAAAAAGCCATTATAGACATGCAAAGATCTATGCAAAGATTCAGCTTTGCAGCAATTTTTTCCTTTTTAAACTCTAGTTAAACTCTAGTCTTTCCTAGACTAGTCCTTACTTTAGAAAGATACTAAGCGGAAGTAAAGATGAATTTTAAAAATTTAAAAAGCTTCTACAAACTTTACCCTTTTTAGAATGAAAAGAAAAAATTTTAAATACGATCATTTTTCATGGTGTGCTTACTTGAAATTATGTAAATTTTGTATATGCGATAATTTTATTGACGTATTGAGTGTATTTACCTTCACTGCTGGCAATCATTCGTGCAGTGAAAAACTTGCGATTCGAATATCGAGATATTCAAATTCTATTCATTTTTTTTTCAGCGAGTCGCCATGCAACGTATAATAGAACGCAATAACCGCATGACACAAAATAAAACTGATTCAATTTTTATTGATTTACAATGTTTATTTTTATAAGACATAACTTATAGTAAAATAGCATAAGAAGCGATAACGAACGACCGACCTACGAATTACGTATATAGTCGTCACTATATATATTTTATATATATATATATATATATATATATATATTTTTTTTTTAATATCTTTTTATCATTATTAATTTTAATTATTATCGTATTATCATTATTAATTCTTTTTAGCGTATAAACGTATAACTTTCAGTTGTCAAAAATAATGCATTTAAACGAAATTCACTTCCTTGGTTCTCTCTAATTACTATGCGCTACTTGATAATTCCTTTAAATCTGTGTATTGCCAAAAATACGTGTCTCGCCGATATCGTAATTTTTTTTATTCATCTGAGAGATGTGTATCTTTCGTTTTCTTATTCAGGTTGTAGATTTGTACTGATATCTGTTAGAATATGCTACATTAAAAAAGAGAGGAAAACAGAGAGGGGAGGGGGGGGGGAGAGACATTTAATAGGATTGAAATAAATCACGGTTCTCAGATGCAAGACGAAAATCTCAATCAACATACGGGAAGAGTTAGGTATCCTTTGCTGGAAACAAGTGAGTCAAGCCGATTTATGTTTCTATAAAAATTATAAGAATTTAATTTTGCAAGTGCCTCTTGATTCCTTTGTAACTTAACTTTGATTAAAATCCAATTTTTCATTATCTGGTTAAGCTGAATCTAATATTTCATTCCAATGGATTTCACCCATGATATAATCATCGATTAAAACCTATTGGATAAAACATCAAGTTAAGCTTAATCACATGTTAAATAAGAAAATGAAAAACTGAGCCTAAGACTCGTTCTACCAATGTAAATTAACTTTAATCTAATTCTTATAAAAAGATGAAGAGTAAGTTGAACCGAGATAAATTTTCAATTGTACGAAGTACAGTTCCTTGATCCTTGATCTAATTCTTTAATTTTTTATCATATATATTAAACGACAAACAATTCTATCCGTGTTAACAAAATAGTTGCTCGATCATCAAGAGGATCCTAAAGTGAAATCCGAACTCTAACGAGATTAACAGAGAGATTACTGTTTTATAGTACATCGACATCTTTTATATATTATCATAATATCTCACGCAACTATGATACACGCAGTTGCTTGTTCAATTTTCATATAATAAATTCGTCGTGATAAAGTATCTAACAAGTACTTAAACTTATCTTTCTATCACTCGCCGAATTTAATGAAACTTGGTACATTTGTAGAGCAGACAAAAATAATAGACACGTATTTTTTTTATATCGGCAATGGTACAGGTACGAGGGCGGAATTACTCTTATAGTGACAAACACGAACACCTAATTTCTTGCATTTTAAGTTACTCTATTGGAGCTACTGTTAAATTTTGCTAAAAAAGCTATCATGTTTCTTGAAAACAAATCCAGTATAAAAAAATGTAGAATTCAAAATGGCAAATTCAATGGCGATCTGTTGAAAGAGAAACAATCTTATCTCGCTCTTTGCCAAGCTCAGGAATAACCGACGAGTGGCGAGAGTCTATCCCATTTCATCTTTTTTTTTGCTTTTGTTCTTTATTTTTAATATTTTTTGTTTCTATTTTTTTTTAATTTTTACAATTTCTTTAATATTTGTAATTTCGTAGCGCGATTCTAATTTTTATTCTATGTATTCTTTACAGAAATGATATTAAAAAAAAAAAACTCGTATGCACAAAGATTTTGTACATCAAGCGCACTTTATGACTGCTACATTATCACACATTAAAGCACAGAAACTTTTACAATTTTTTTAAACAGTAATCTACAGGTTATCAAAAGGAAGTGGCTTCTTTTCTAAGTGTCCACTTTTGTATCATGAATATTTAAATAAATTTATAAAACGAAGAGAAGATAATTAATTATGTATAAGCGATTGATAACGTTGTTTGATAACGTTGTTTCGTAAGTGTAAGTTCAAGTCGTAATTATAAACAAAATAACTGTATCTGAAAAATGTTTAATGAAATTTTTCCTCGATGTTCAAATTTTTTCTTGTAAAATAGTTTCTAGTAACAAAAGAGAACCACTTGCTGATATGATAGAATTGTATAGCTATGAGACATAGAATTCGTTGATTGGGTTAATGTTTCAATGTTCTGCTGTCCTTTGAAAGATAAAGTACATTGAGTAGAAGCAAATCTTTTTAAATGTGATAATGTATTACTTTCAAATTCAAATAAAATATCAACGAATCTTATAAAAATATGATTCACAAATGTTTATCTCCGTAACTGTAACGATAATAGTTTTACTTTTAGATTCATGGAGTGATCAAAATTCAAAAAACATATGAGGCAATGGATAAATTATCAAAAAATATTAAAATTTTTTTTTTAATTTTAACAATTCCTAGGAATAACTGAGATTCAATCTCTCGATGTATTCAGCTTCAGAATTTCATTAAACATTTTTCAGATATAGTTATTTTGTATAATTACGACGTGAATTTACTATTTACGAAACAACATTATTAAACTTCGCTTATATAATCGCTTATATATAATCAATTATCTGTTTCTCGTTTTATAAATTTATTTAAATATTTGTGTACAAAAGTGGATATTTAGAAAAGAAGCCACTTCATTTTGATAATCCTGTAGATTACTGTTTAAAAATTGTGAAAGTTTCTGTGCTTTAATATGTGATAATGTAGCAGTCATAAAGTGTGCTTGGTGTACAAAATCTTTGTGCATACAAGTTTTTTTTAAATATCATTTCTGTAAAGAATACGTAGAATTAAGATCGAGCTACAAAATTACAAAAATTATAAAAATATTAAAAATATATAGAAACAAAATATAAAAAGAATAATAAAGAACAAAAGCAAAAAAAAGAAATGGAGATAAACTCTCGTCTCCTCCTCGTCGGTTATTCCTGGATTCGGTAGAGAGCGAGATAAGATTGTTTCTCTTTCAACAGGTCGCCATGAGTCTGCCATTTTGAATTCTACATTTTTTACACTAGATTTGCTTCCAGGAAACATGATAGCCTCTTATCATCTCTAAAATTTAGTAGTAACTCTAATAAAGTAAGCTAAAATGCAAGAAAATATATCTCAGCAAACGAGAATGAATTGAAATGAATTGAAATGGATTCAGATTTTCAAAAATATTGATTCATGAATGTTAAAATGAATGCTTTTCAATCTTGAATGCATTTTTATTCATTTATAGGAATTGTATGGAGCATATCTCTATGTCTTTCAATCTAAAAATAATATTACCTTTTTCTGTATAATTGTAAATACTGTTCAATTCAAAATTTTGAATAGGAAATACATTTTTCAATTCAATTGAATTTAAGTGCATCCAATTAAATAAAAAAAAGTATTCGCTATTTAAAATACACATTCGAATAGAAAAAAATTTCAATTTATTTTAATCCATTCTTGTTGCTGAGGTGCTTATCATTATAAGCGTAATTTTTACCCTCAAATCTGCACCATTGTTGATATAAAAAAATACATATCTATTATTTTTGTCTGTTCTACAGATATATTAAGTTTCATTAAATTCGGCGAATGAAAGATGCGGAAAGGTAAGTTTATTTGTAAGTCTAATTCCAAGAACTCGACGTTATTTGTTCATGCAAACTATGTGAACCACAATTTCGTAAGTACAGATTGCAAAGCATTTATCAAGCAAATGTTACAATATTACAGCTTTAATATTGCCATATTGAACTAAGAAATGATAAAGATCTCTTTTAATTTTTTTCATTCTCGACATAAAACTTCACTTCACAAACACATTAATGCATATGTTTTAAGCCTAAAAAATGATTTTCAAATTTATAAACGAGGAAAAAAGTAATTGTACAAAAATTATTGCATTTAATCGATAATACAGATGATTTTAGGATCCCCTTAAATTAATTAGCATTTAGTCGAAGTTACATCAAGGATTGTGTGTGTGTGTGTGTGTGTGCGCGCGCGCGCGTGTATGTGTGTGTGTGTGTGTGTGTGTGTGTGTATACACATAGCTGCGAAACCTTCCGTCCGCCGATAACATTAAAATTTCATCATCTTGAAGTCAAATTCGAATACTATTTTGGCCGATCCATTGAAATTGCTCTCTCCGCATTGCTCGTTCGCTGATTTGTATTCTTCGAGAGAAATCGCTATTTCGGATATGAGAAGCGCGAGCGTCAACAGTCCTTAGGCGGCTGTCGGCTGCACGTACGGGAGATAGGATTGTAGAAGTTACAAAATTACAAAATCTGCATCACGCAAAAAATGCGATATATATACATACATACATACATACATACATACATACATACATACATACATACATACATACATACATACATACATACATACATACATACATACATGTGTGTGTGTGTGTGTGTGTGTGTGTATGTGTGTGTGTGTGTATGTGTGTGTGTATAGGGTGTCCTATCTAATTTGACCATTTGAAATATCTCGCTTGATTTTTATGATAGGAAAAATGTTTTAGATAAAAGAAGTGGAACGGTTTCAAGGGGATATATTTTGGTCATGTTTTTCTCCTAGATGGAGGCGTCAAAAAGATATGAAGGTCACCTCTACTTTTTAAAATAGAATTGTATAATTTTTTTTACACAATGTGATTCCTCTAATTATTCTGCATATTAAGATAGAAATATTAAAAAATCAATAGTTTACGATATTTTATACTTTATTATAGCACATATTGACATAAAATGTTGAATAACTCGTAAACCATTTTTTGATAATCGTACTTCGATACTTTTATAAAAAGAATAATCAGTTGGTGGAAAAAAATAGTTGCTTTAAAAAAATATGTATGCAAAATGGATAATTTTTTAAATAAGCAACTATGTTTTCTTTTCACCAATTGATTCAGCTCATTATTCTCTCCATAAAAGTATTAAGGTACAAATTATCAAAAAATTAATAGTTTACGAATTATTTAACATTTTATACAGAATAAAGGAATCATATTGTGTAAAAAAAATTATACAATTCTTTAGAAAAGTGGAGGTGACTTCATATCTTTTTGACGCCTCCTTAATACTTAATAGACTTAATAGAAAAACAACTTGACCGAAACATCCCCTTTGAAAACCATTTCACTTTCATCTGAAACATTTTTCCTTCTCATAAAAATCAAGCAAGATATTTCAGATGGTTGAGTTAGGTAGGACACTCTGTGTGTGTGTGTGTGTGTGTGTGTGTGTGTGTGTGTGTGTGTGTGTGTGTGTGTGTGTCCAGCAGGGAGAGAAAAGGGGAACAAAGGGTATTATACTCGTATATAAATACACGTATACGTATTAGCAGCATCAAAACGAGCCATCGTGAAGGTCCTTAAATGTCCTTTTCATGGTACGTTATTGTAACAATAATTTTCTCTAAATATCAGTTAATTATGTGATTACTAAATGTAGGTACCTATCATTTCTTTCCACAACTCGTTCATATGCGTCCTACGAGCGATCGTGTTTGCGACAGTTTGTAAAAGCTCGCATTCTCATTATTTTCATCATCACACGAAATTTCTTATTCACTAAAAATACAGAAGCGTCTCGCACCAAGTTCGGCCTTGTCGTAGATTAAAAAAAACATCCAAATATATTAAATTATATATATTAAGAAAATGGTACACATAATTTTTCAATTTATTTGCCGTAAGCACTATCTAACGCCTTAGAAACTACAGAACGTAAAAATAATCGCTAAAAAAGAATTCTCGATTCCTGCGGAGTACCAGATGAGAAAAATGTTTTATGCATGTGTAGAAGCAAACAGCAGCAATAAGAAGTAATGAACAATCTTTTCTTTTTTTTTCTCTTTTCTTTCTTCCTTCCTTCTTCACACCAATAATTTTGTTGCCTGATTTTGTTGCCTGATGGAATTAAGTTTGCGCAATAGTAAATTACAACAATCTTGATATCGTTTTATCGACACAAGCACTTTGTATGACCTCTTCGAGAATGCGGTTCTTGTTTCTGATTCACACAAATTTCTCACTTTCCCTTTATTCCAAGCGAGAGCCCTTCGTCGCACATATTATCGTGTACATTGAGAAAATTTATTACATGACACAGCATTAGTGATTTATTCTGTGAAAGCAACAAGTACGACCGCACGAACGAAAGGTATGTTCTCTGCTTTCGCGTTTTATAACTTTCGTTCCTTAACTCGAATATTCCGACATTTCTTAGCAATTGTTACAGATACCGTTGTGACACATAGAATAGATCAAATTCACGCAATAGCCCGCAAAGTAATGTATAATACCTTAGTACCTTAATCGCTTAATGTATAAGTACATTGCTTTTAAATATCAGAGTTACACAATATATAAATATCTTGATTCTGCTTTTTTTCTATGCCGAGCGTATTCGAAGTCGGGCTGTGAGAGAGTAATGTCTAGATTTATATATATATATATATATATATATATCATACATACATATAT
>Ga0157364_1003551_pt1 | contig 15154 bp, 8 predicted proteins | sample AttsexASBM2_FD_111476 | JGI IMG/M metagenome (GOLD analysis project Ga0157364, IMG submission 111476) | Fungus gardens microbial communities from leaf cutter ant in Ribeirão Preto, State of São Paulo, Brazil - Atta sexdens ASBM2 | ecosystem: Host-associated > Fungi > Mycelium > Unclassified ... | reverse complement strand
TTAATCAAAGTTATTATATATATATATATATATATATATATATATATATATATTTATTTATACAGAAGAATATAAAAAATTATTTATTTAGTAATTTTTATTAAGGAGATTTCTAGTTTAGAGTGAAGAAAAATCGTTTTTTCTTAATTCATTTCAAAATCATAGTCTTAATAATACTTTTAAAACGATTTTACAAAATTCAAATATTTTGCCTTACAGATTTCAAAGAATTGATGTTAGGAACAGCGCAATAGATACTTTTTTCTTACATTTTTAAACATTTTTCCCTTTTCGATTTCGAATTTTTCTTGAATAATACATCTAATTGTAAGTATATTCTTTAATTAAAAAATATAATTTATATACATCGAAATTTGAGGATAATATTATTGCAATATAAAACTTTGTGAAAAATTAAGCAATAAAAGTGTAATTTATTTTTTTCATAAAGCAGGTTTTTAAAACGTATAAACGTTTTTAAAGTTTGATTAATTAAAAATGTTGGTAAAAAAGTCATTTGCCTGTAGCTTGTGTACAATAGTATTAAATGTAGAACACTTCGCTATCACCGACACTAAACAAAATATTGCCGCACACTCACATAATCATATAGTAAATGTAAAAAGTATTCGTATAGAGGAAATTATGATAAAGAAACCTTATTTATAGAAACTTTATTTATAGAAAATAAATATTAATCAGCAATTTTACGACGAATACATTGTGTCCTAAGAACATAACCGAAATTAACCGTGTTCATGATCTTAAAACCTAATTTTACTTCTTTATCATTTCTTTCTATTTGTGCTTAGGAAACAGATCATTTTAATCATTCTATAACTCTATATCATCTATAAAATTCCATATAACTATTTCTTGTAGATGGGTTTGGACATAGAAGAATTGGAAGAACTTGAAGAAGACGCCGGACTCGGTAACGGAGGACTAGGCCGTCTAGCTGCCTGCTTTTTAGATAGTATGGCCACATTAGGTTTAGCCGCTTATGGATACGGTATACGTTATGAATATGGTATATTCGCACAGAAAATAAAAAATGGTGAGCAAATAGAGGAGCCCGACGATTGGCTTAGATATGGAAATCCTTGGGAAAAAGCTCGGCCAGAATTTATGTTGCCAGTAAACTTTTATGGCCATGTAATTGACACTTCAGAGGGCAAAAAGTGGGTGAATACGCAGGTAATAAATCCTTTTAATACATAATACTTTATACATAGAATGTATTATATGTGTTTAGCAAAAGATTGTTAAATGTTGTTTCATTACATATCACAATTTGGCAGAGTTGAGTAAGTTTTTTTAACTAAATTAAGTTAACTTATAAAATTAACTTACAATTAGTTAAGTCAAAAGTTGAATGAACAGAAAACTAATTTAGTTAAACTTACATTAAGATTATATTAATTTAAATTAAATAAAAAGTAAATTTTAAAAAACTTCTTTTATCAGGATACCTAATTTAAAAAAAATTAAATTATTTTAAATTACTTTAAATGAAAATTACAATATAGATCAGATACATTTAATATTTTATTTGTAAATTGTATAAATAACAGACTTCTTGTACAATACTTTTGTACAACTTTCTTGTACAATAAAAAACTGATTTTTAATATTACTTTTACATAGATATTTTCATATTTTGATGTAAAAGAAAAATAAAATAGAATTTTTAAGAATGTAAGTAATCTTATATCTTCTCTTTGTGCTGGCTATGCTCGCACGTTTTTTGAAAATATGAATTGAAATAAAAAGTTTTTATTCTTTTTTTATCGCTTGTTAGACATGAAATGAGCATGATGCAATAGTGTTCCCTAAATGCAGACTCAACTCACGTTTATTTTTGGGCACAACGAGCGTCGCGTCCATCGCACAATCATTGAGCTTTTTCTAATGTTGAAGATTTTATAGACAATAATATTTATAGAAATAAAAAAAACTTTAATTTTTTTTTTTAAAGAAAGGTTAATAAATTAAATAATAAGATGAGAAATAACAGTTCAAATGATTAAAAATCAATCTTAAACTAAGGGATTAAGAATCAATTAAATTAAAACTTTAATGTTAATTCACTACAAAACAAAATTGCATTTAAACAAATATTTTGACTTATATATATGAAGTATTATCAAGGTTAACAATCGTATCGATCAAAAATAGTATAAAACTTAAAGTCACAGATTGGAGAATTAAAAAGTCATGCAAAAAAAATATCAAATTCATTCTAAATCTAGGAACATTAGTAATATAAAATTAGAGGTACTATTATACAATTTTGACACTCATTGCAATACTCTCGTAGAGCGTCAACAGTTTAAACGCACTGTGGTAACGCAATGATGCCAATCATTACGATCATCCTGCTTTTAAATTGTGAGATCGTGAGTAACAATAACAGATTTCGTGAGGGTGATACAACACATGAGTAAAAATTTGTGAAAAAGTGAAAATTATATTATATAATTTTTTTCAAAAACAAACTATGATATAACAGTGTTTTATTGTAAAAATAGTTAATTGAATCTAATATTGTCACATAAATAAATTCACATAATATGTAATTAAAACACGTAATATGATTAATATAACTTGTAATTAAACTGCTTTGCCAAGTAAAATTAAATCTGTTGTAAATCATATGATTACTATACAAATATTTTTTAAAATAAAATTCCCTCTCTTCGAAATGCTCCTAATTGAAGTTTACTAATAACAGTTCTTTCATTTCGAAATGTACTCTATCTTATTCATTAAATCGTTACATTACTCTTATCTGCTTTTATAATAAGAACATCGGGGTGTTCAATCACAATTTTTTCAGTTTTATTTTTAAGTATATTCAATTAATAATTTTTTACTAGAATTATAAGATGAAATATTATGTCAGAGTTTATTAATAATAGGAATAAACTGATTTCTACACATCATTGATTATGACAACGAATCAAATTTTTCTCTATGTGTTTAATGAACTCAAGTTTAGAACAGTTTATTGTTTAATAAATTTAATAAATTAAAGTTTAAAGATAATTAAATTAAGTTAAAAATTAATTCATTTGAAATTAACTGAATTCAATTAAAAGTTATTTATATATTAATTTTTTAACTTATTTTATTTATCTTTTAACTTACTAACTAGTTATTACCTAATTCTGCTATTTAGACTGATCTCTCTTTTTCAAAATGTTGACGTATCTACAATTAGTATAATTAAATGGAAAATATAAAGTTAAAAATCCTGCAAGAGAAAATATGACAAAATTATGTATATATGTCGACATTATATTTCAACAAAATTCAAAGCTTGTTCACAAAAATACACAAAGTTAGAAATAAATAATGAATTTCTCGACATTTTAATAAAAAAATATTTCTAAATTTTATAGAAAATCTCTGATTAAACGAATGTCTGATGATTTTGGGATACTTCGTATAAATAATCTGTAATAATAATAATTATCCTATTTTATTTAATATTATTAATACAGGTTATTTTTGCCATGCCGTATGATAGTCCAATTCCTGGCTACAAAAATAATGTTGTTAACACATTGAGACTATGGTCCGCAAAATCGCCTATAGAATTTAATTTGAAGTTTTGTAAGTATCGAATTTCAATAAGTTTCTATGATACAACAATAGTCTTTCTATATTTTGATTCTTCTGTTTTATTGACTCTTTCAGTTAACGATGGTGACTATATACAGGCGGTGATTGATCGTAATCTGGCAGAAAATATTTCTAGAGTCCTTTATCCCAACGATAATTTCTTTGAAGGCAAAGAACTCAGATTGAAACAGGAATATTTTATGGTAGCTGCTACTCTGCAAGACATCATCCGAAGATATAAAGCTAGCAAATTCGGCTCAAGGGAGCATCATAGAACTGATTTTAAAGCTTTCCCTGATAAAGTAGCTATTCAACTCAACGATACGCATCCATCCTTAGCTATTCCCGAGCTGATGAGAATCCTTATCGATGTTGAAAGACTCTCTTGGGAGGAGGTATGTTTATTATATGCGTATGACATTATTATCTAGTATCTACATATTAAAAAAAAGATATTTTTTTAATTGTTAAAATAAGGAAAAAATTATAACATATACAATGTGCGGTTGCATATTTTTTCATACAATTATGTATTTTTATGTGTTAATTTATTTTTTTTATTTCATTTTAAAATAACTTTGATAAATATGACCTTGAATAAAAAAAATCAAATTAAAATCATTTTAATATTCTTTTAAGAAAAAATAATTTTTATTTAAAACATTTTTGGATATCATCATCATCAATGGATATCATACGAAACAGACATCTTGGAATATCTTAACTTTTAGGCTTGGGATATTACAACACGTACATGCGCCTATACAAATCATACAGTTCTTCCCGAAGCATTAGAAAGATGGCCCACCCATATGTTGGAGAGTATTCTTCCAAGGCATTTGCAGATCATTTATGAGATAAATCACTTGCATCTTAAAAATGTCGCAGCTAAATGGCCTGGTAATATGGACCGTATTCGTCAAATGTCCTTGGTAGAAGAGGAAGGTGAAAAGAGAGTCAATATGGCTCATTTGTCAATCGTTGGTAGTCATGCCATAAACGGAGTTGCTCGTATTCATTCAGAAATTCTCAAAGACAGTGTGTACGTAGAATTTTCTTAGTTCTAAATCTAACAATCTGCTTTGAGAAGATTATTGAAACGTTTAATGTGTCTTCCTTTTGTTAGTTTCCGAGACTTTTACGAACTGACACCGGAGAAATTTCAAAACAAGACAAACGGTATCACGCCGAGAAGATGGCTGCTACTTTGTAATCCAAATCTATCCGATATAATTGAAGAAGTCAGTATTCAAATACGTGAAGTATTAATTATAGATTTGGATTTAAAAAAATATTTCAATTTGATTTTAAATGCACAATTTATTTAATAATAAGTATAATTATTTTAATTGATAACATTATCAAATAAAACGTATTCAAATCTCTGATTTTTATAATTAGGACTTACACATGTATATTTTACATGTATATGATTTTGTGATTTTTTTTAATAATTTGTAGAAAATCGGTAGCGAATGGACAGTTCATCTAGAACAATTGGAGCAATTGAAGAAGTGGGCGAAGGATCCGGTATTCCAACGTAACGTTGTTAAAGTCAAACAGGAAAATAAATTGCGACTAGCTCAAACATTAGAGAAAGAATATGGCGTTCGGGTTAATCCGGCATCTATCTTTGATATCCAGGTTCGAATACAAATACTGAGACACGTGTTTAATATTTTATGTAAAAGTGTAAAATAATTCCGGAAATAATGATTTCTTAGTTGTTAAAAACCACCACAATTAATATATTGCTCTATCCATTTCTCGTCTCTAACATTCACACAATCAAATTAGCGCCTCTTGAGAGCCGAATCTTAAACTGCATGAAAAAAAATTCAACAAGGTTTGAGATAATATAAGATCGAATTATGATATTTTGTTAACAGGTGAAGCGTATACATGAGTACAAACGACAATTATTGAATTGTTTACACGTCATCACTTTATACAATCGAATAAAAAAAGATCCGTCTGCTCATTTTGTTCCGAGAACTGTGATGATAGGTGGTAAGGCAGCGCCAGGTTATCATCTGGCGAAGAAGATCATTAAACTCATCTGCAGCGTTGCTAATGTTATCAATAATGATCCGATCGTCGGCGATAAGCTCAAGTTAATTTTCCTTGAAAATTATCGCGTGACTCTGGCCGAAAAAATCATACCAGCCGCTGATTTGAGTGAGCAAATTTCAACTGCTGGCACCGAGGCGTCTGGCACTGGCAATATGAAATTTATGGTCAGTAATACTTGGCAACGAAATGAAATTTTAGATTACGCATTTGTATATCTGATGAGATAATCTCGATAATAAACTTATTTGACAAACATGAAACCTCGAATAATCTTAATCTTTATCTAATTTATTTAATAAGTATTAACATGTTTATATAATTGCAGTTATTTTTTAAAAATTGTAAATTATAAAATTTGATTTAGATAATGGAGCTCTGCTTTATTTTTAGCTGAATGGCGCATTGACCATTGGTACTTTAGATGGAGCAAATGTAGAAATGGCGGAAGAGATGGGTAATGAAAACATCTTCATTTTTGGTATGACAGTGGTGGAAGTAGAGGCTCTACAAAGAAAAGGTTATAATGCATACGATTATTATAACAAATTACCGGAAGCTAAACAGTGTATCGATCAAATCCAAGGAGGATTTTTCAGCCCAAATAATCCTGATGAATTCCGAGATATCGCTGATGTATTACTTAAGTGGGATAGATTCCTACTCTTGGCTGATTATGAAAGTTATATAAACATGCAGGATCATGTTAGCAAAGTCTATCAGGTACTTAATCTATTATAACTATCTTTCTTATAAGCTTTTTGTAAAAAAGACTGACTAGAAAATGTAAATCAAGATACGAGAAATGCCAATTACATCAAAGTTAGATGTTAAACTAATATAAGCACATGTATTTAAGAAAGATTTTTATCTCAGATATATGACTGCGCACCGATTATTTTCGATCGGTCAATTTCATCATCATTCCTACCTCCTTATTTAAAAAAAATTCTAATTCAAATTTAATTTTAACTTGAAATTTTTATTTCTTACAAGATTTCTACGATACAACAGTCGCTTGTTAATTGTTTCAGGATGAGAACAAGTGGGTAGAAATGGCTATCCATAACATAGCATCATCGGGAAAATTCTCATCAGATCGTACAATAGCGGAGTATGCGCGCGAGATTTGGGGTGTTGAACCGAATTGGCAGAAACTCCCGGATCCACACGACCCTCGTGATATTTAAATAAATTCGCCACTATTTTTTCATAAAATATTTCGATATTGTCTGTCTTCTTTCATAACTACTAATATCCTTCTGTCGTAAACGATAACGTTTAAGACATTAATGCCAAAATAATCATAATTGCACAAAATAGTAGGAATTATTATTTGCAAGTATACAGAAAATGTTCCAAAATTCGCAAAATATCACAGTGAAAAAGTCTTCAAAAAATTAAAAAAAGATTATTTATAAATTTTTATTTTAAACAATAGTTTGTGAAATAATTATGGTTCATAATTAATAAATTATGGCACATAAGATCAATTACTGTTTATACTTATTGAAATGTGCGCATATTAATACGAACATGCGATTCATAGACAGATAGTCGAAATATAATTTGTAAGTGGCTATATTTAAAGTTTAAATATAGTTTAAATGAAGTGTTTAAAGTGTAAATTTTAAACCCTTATACCTTTGCAAAAACTATTGCTTTAAATAAAAATATACACAACTTTTTTACTTAATTTTTTGAACACTTGTGATATTTTGATTCGCGAATTTCAAAACACCCTGTATATATCGCGATAATTTCTTATGTACTATAAATATTTTACAGAAATAAGGGCTTTTTAAATGTTGCCTAAAATGGCAACAGATATTGCTAGAATCTTTTTATGTTCACCTTTTTTGTGATGAAACTATATGTAGTGCAGTACTCTAGTTATTAGAGCAGAACTTGGCGATGTCTGCACATTTCGACAGATTTTCAGCTTGGCTCCCGCCCCTTATCTCATTAATCAGCATGCAGTCTAAATGCCGATTGGCATTCAACCAAATTGAAAATCGGCCGAAATGTATAAATGTAGCCTAGCTTTATATTAGAGTACTATTTTTTTGTATATAGAATTCAAGAGTGATTTTATCGCATGATAATAATATCATCTGTAAATTAAGAGTACGTTCCATTTTGGGCTTGCTTGCTAAGCTTCATTTGTCCTTGTTTAATGTTTGGTAGATAACAAGCATGAACTGATGCCTACAGCGTGTAAACAGAACGCACTCAACATAGCATCTATTCAAAATTATCATACACATCAACGAGTAGAAAATTTATGAATTAAAATTGAAGATTGGATGAATTACATGGCACAAATTCTAGATATAAATAAATTTAGATTAAATTTTTATTGACAGATTAAGAATTATTATATACCTACCTACACAGAACATAATATGTTAGATATCTTCTATGAGTACTAGGGATATCCATGAATTCCTAATCAACAGCCATTAGATAGATCTATATATCCAAATGTCCCATTTGATATCTTGAATTCTTCTCTCTATCTAATTTTAAGTATCTACGTTATCCAATGGATATTTACATAAATATTTTTTTATACCTCTAGCAACACATTCTATATACTATTATATGTATCTAGATGTCTATTAATAGTTGTCCATATGGATATGTGGATATTCATTAGATGTCTATTATATATTTTGTTCTATGTAAGTAGTTCTTTTCATATGAATGAAGATAGATGAAAAGACTCAATAATTCCTATTAATGAAAGGATTAGAAAAGTGCATGATATACTGACACTATAAACTTGTAACATCGTGCGATTATATGAGTATATCTATTTCAGATATCGAATCATTCTAATCGTGTTCAATATATTTTTTATTGTGTATGATTCATTCAAAAGTAATTGATAAAAATGCCTTTTCAAGAGTAACAGATTCTTAATCTTGATACGCGAAAATATTCGACAAAACACAAAAAATGTAATGAATTATATGACTGTCTTTTATTTTCAATATTAATAAAAGAAAAAAAGAGAAAAATATACTTCTCTATTTCAAGCTTGTCTAATTGGACTTCTGGAGCCAAAGCGCAAATCATTTGACACAAAAAATTAAATATAAGTAAGATTTCTAGGGGAAGACTATAAGGAGACTATAAAGTTGATACGTCTGAGATGCTTATCAATAGTCCATGAAATCTTATATTGAACTTTTTTGCGTTGATAGGTTTGCATTTTGGCTCCGGAGCTCAAATTGGACAGACCTGCTCTATTTTATCAGGAGGTTATCTACACACTAATTGTGTCGTGGCATATAGTTTATATAAGTACTTATGTAATATATTGAAATATATATATATATATATTAAAATAGTAATATAATGTTTAAATAATATATTGTGTGTTATAAGAAGAGCATTAGTAACTTGTTGAGAATAAAATCTGTGGTGAATATTCTTGAATACGTTTTTTAGAAAATATTTGCATAAAATAGCTTCTCTGCAACATATTCTATTATATTGTATATTTTCAACATTGCAAGATACATATAGGATTGCGAAAAAAGTTACTTTATACAAGAAATTACAGTTTCGTTGTCGAAAAGTAACTATTGTAGTTACTGTTACAAGTTACTGATTTTAAAAAGTTATTTTAACGACAGTTAAAATTATTTTTCAGTTATTTTTCTTTTCTGTTTTTATTATCATAAAACAATATAGGTAACATTTACTATTACTAACAAAGAAAAAAATTTATTTACGTTTTGATATGTTATATAATTTTATTTAAATTTTCTATTCAAAAGTTTATATTTATAATCTTTCTTTCTATTCCAATTCAAGTAATGTCTTTAATTTTTCTTTAAAAAAAAATATAAACTTGCGTCAATTAAAATTAAAAATTTTTTTAAATAAAATTTATGCACATTATATAATTCAATTAAATCCAAATGAGTGTTTTTGAATTCCGATTCCAAAGATAGTTCTATTTCAAGTGTAAAAATAAAAGGACATAAGAGTCAAGCGCGAAAATTAATGCGCAATAATTAGGAAACTATTCAAACAATTTATTACAATATTTAATTCTGTATTTCATTAAATTCTCTCTCGAAAGATATTTCAAAATTGATTTATAACAATTCTTTCTTATATCAACAATAAATTGATATTTAGAATCCCACTAGGCTTTGGAATTTTCTTACATGTATAATAACTCAAATCATAATTGCAATGATAATATGAACAAATGAATACAAGAAAAAAAGAGAGGGAGAGGAAAAGCAAGATAATGGTGAAAGAGAGTTTTTCATATACATACCTATACATTATTGACTGCACTAGTTTAGAATTTCCCGTGTGGAAGAACAAAGATACTCTGAGCTAATGAAAATTTAGCTAAAAAACAGACCTATATATAAATTAAGAACAAGAGAAAGAATCGAAAATAATATTATTAATTTGGTTATTAAATAATTTCGGTATTATAATTTCGGTATTTTTATATATAATTATAAACTTTATAGAATTTGTTTTTGTTTTTGGTTCATTTAAAAAAAAAAAAAAAAATCAGGATTATAGAACGGTTTTCTGATTTTTCAGTCTGGGTTTCTATTATACATTCTTAAAAAAATTGTTCTCGAAGGTGATAAAATTTTTCTTTTTTTAGAAAGGAATGTCCTTTTTAATATTATAATTAACTTCCATATTTGATGTGTTACTAATATTAATTGTTATGTCATTGAGTTGACATAAAAAAGATTATTTTTAAGCAAACACTGTTTTAATTATTTTGTATTTCGAGTTTGTATTTAATATAAGTAGAGATTTAATATAAGTAATCATTTCGCTTTTCAACCGAATAATTTCAATTTCAATTGATCTCTAATTAAAATATAGTTACTGAACTGTATCTCAGAATATAAAATAACAATATTTTGATTAAGTATTATCTAATATGCTCTTGAAATTTGAGTAATAAGAGAATTTCAAAAGAATGAAATTGAGCATCATCGAATGAAAGAACTGCGAATCTAATTGATATGCATGGTACTGTGACCTCAAAAATAGGTTCGGAAAATCCGGGAAATATACTAAGAAGCTAAGAACTGGATCTGGAGACATGGTAGTCTCGGTGTTAAAACAAGCGAACAAATTAATTACTGCTGATATTTTCATGAGAATCTATTTTTTATGAGCTGTTATATTTTAATATTTCAGTAAGTATTAACTACGAATGTATGATATATACATATCTGTATATGTATACATTAATATGTAACCATAATATTGTTTAAATGTATACACACATTAATTTTAATTTTAATTCAAAATTATATACACTATACATACATACATATATTTATTTAATTATTATATACACTGTTCAAATTTGCAGTTTCTCATAAAACCGCGCGTCTTAATGAATATATAATATTTTCCTCTGTGTTTTCACTTAAATCATACATTTTTATATTTTTAATAAGATAATCGAATAAGAGATTATACGTTCCTTATGCTTATTACGTCTTTCTTCTGAATATAATATATTTATATATAATATATACATAAAAAAGATTAATATTAAAATATCAGAATTATCCAAATAGAAAGAAAGCACAATGTGAAGAAATGGAGATAACGATAGAAATAACATGATTTCAACCCATCAGAGATTGTGTATTTCAGTGTATTCAATTTCTCAAGAGTTAAAACCGTGTTATTCCTATCGCTATCGCTATTCCCTCGCATTTTATCTGGAGCTTAATCCTGTTCGAAGTATGTAAATGCCAACGAAATCGTGTAAAATGTTTTACATGGACAAAAAATGGTTCAATATATTTTTCGCCTCTTTTCTAAAATAAAAGTGAGGAAAATGGAATTTTTAGAGTTGCACAATCTTTTTTTAAATACGCGGAAGTAAATTTGTATTTTCACTTCTTTTTTTTCAAAGAGGCTTTGTAAAAGTCACATAATGAAAACCGATGTAATGTTGCGATTATCATAAATCGACAGGATATCATTAAACAAAAATTACAAATTATTGGGCAGACTGGTATGTGTGTGATTTAGAAATAATGTTATGCCATCAACAGCCAGCAGATGAATATCACTGCTAACCACAAAAATACTTTGGATAAAAACTGCTCTTCCTCAAATTGTGGTGTACCTCTCGGAGCTGCAAACGATAATTTTGTTCTAAATTATTATCTTAATTATTTCTTAATTATTATTGCAATATATACATATAGTGATATGCCTTGTGATCAAGCAAAAGGATTCGCAGAATAAAAACACTTCAATTGCTATCCTGCCATAGCCAGAAAGCGCGTATATGTGTGTGCGTGCGCCAGAGCCGCTTCTATTAATGTTTTACCTAAGGGTGCGGTCGAGTTGCTGCTACGAATGCTTCGAAGCATTTGATTGATCAAATAGAAAAAATAATTTTATTAATTGACCAGTCAAAAAATATTGCAATCTAAAAGGCTCTTGGAACATGTTCACACAACAATACACTACATTCATAAAATCAAGGATTGCGATTTTCTTGCATTTCATAAAAGTTCAAGTATCTCAGTGAGAAAAATCATAGGGAAGTTTTTGAAAATGAATTTTAAAAAGGAAGAATAGAACTTCAAACTGGTATTGAACATTTTGTCTCTGTGATGTTTTTTTCCTAAATTACATAAAATTGAAAATTGATCTTTTAATATTTTTATTATTTTTTTAAACACTACCTGAATGGAACATCATCAGACAATTTAACAAATAAGTATTTATCATAAACTCTCTAAACTTTAAAATGCTTTTTGGAAAAAATTGCTATGATTATTTTTCGCAGATATCGAATTTCTTGTGCAAAAATTTACTTTTTCTACAATGTCTTTTATTTCAAAACTAAAAACTTTACGGAAAAATGCATCAGAAAAGAATATTTTTTATGTGTTCGCATAAATTTTTGTCAAATTTTTTAAAAACTTGTTCGATGTCAATAATTATTTAAAAAATACATTTTATCCATTTTTTTATAATTTATTTCGAAGACATGTCAGTAGAGTTCTCAATGTCAGCACATAAATAAATATATACTATTTTAAAAATACCTTGAAAAAAAATTTTTTTTTGATGAATTTATTATGTTATGATTATTTTTTACGAAGTCATTGTTATTAAATTGTATGATATTTGAGATCCAAATTCGATGATTCAGCTAGCTAGATCTTCTGCAACATATCTGATTTTTTATTAAAATTTAAATTATTTTTGTATATTATAAAAATTTATCACCGTTTTCAGCCCGTTTTTAATTCACGATTATTTTGAATGATGAAAATGTGCGTTCCACTCAATGAATATGATAAACTCTGTTTTTCGCAGAGGAACTTTTCCGTAAATCGAATTAAAACGGATTGCATATGAATACAGCCGAGTAATAATAACATTACGAGTACTTTTGATTAAAAAGATTTAATTATTATATAGTGATTATTTCTCATTAAATTGAATATTTTTGCGCAATTCTTTCCACGCTCACTCCAAAATAGCTTGAAAATATCTTGAAAATTCATTTTTATTACACAGTAATTATATTTAACACATATATAAATTCTATATATATACACATATCTAACTGTTACATACATATATGCACATATGCATATATGTAAAATATGTGTATACATACAATATATATGTATATATACATACAATAACAAGTGATAATATTAGGGTAACTCCGATATGTAAATCATTTATCAAAAACTTAATTTATTAAGTACTTTCTTATGTTTAAAATAAATATACTACACTAACTAAAATGTTACACTATTTATTATTATAGAAAGAACGAGAAATACAAAATATTTAGTTTTTATATTTAAAAGAGAAACGTTTTAAAATTCTTGCATTTTTACCATATATCATAGGGATCTTAAAATATACTTAAAATATTTATAAAAAATTCACAAATAATAATTAGAAACAAGACGTAAAATGACACAGTAACTTATAGAATGTATTTACAAAGTTTTATTAAGGAACAAGAATAATGAATACGTATAGGAAATAATGGATAATTATTATATATAATTGTATAACAAAGAGTGGAGCTAAACATTTGTATTTTACTCTATTTTTTATCATCCCTCTATATTTATGTATCACCAATAATCATTAAGTCTTTTGCACTTCTTATAATAATTATTTGATGTGGATACGTAGTGTTATTTACTGTAATGATAAATGATTCAATTGATGATAATTTTATTAATATTAATAATAAAAAAAACTGAAATTATAATTAATATAATTCTAATATATAACAAGGCGTATACTTATAACAAATTAGTTGTGTGTACCATAATGGAAGAAACCCAGATGTGCTCATTCTCGAATTTCGTATGGTTCTGCGCAGATACCAATGCAACCATTTAAACAGTTTCACCACAATAATTTTGAAATGACATGTCGAGGGATACTCACGAGAATTATTTCTGATACCAACGATATATTATTAAAGATCGTTGATTTTATGGAAGTTTACGTAACTGTAAAAATTGAAGTTAAAGACCGGTTATTCCATCTTCGAATAAATTATGTAATAATTTACCTACTGAATAAACAAAAGAATAAAAAAGTAAGAGTAAGAAACTGATAATATAATACTAATTTTATGATTATCCTGACGTATGGCTAATTCAAATAATTGCGGCAATATAGCGAATAAGATGTCACGTTCTGACGACAGCTATTAGAAAATGCATGCACAATATTACACCTGAGTATATATTTTCTTCCACAATGGTCTATATATTAGGCCCACTTCTATTCTTTTTCACTTCTGCGGTGTAAATCTTCGCGCGGCGTAAATATCGAAGTTACCCTATTATATGAATTCTATTTCAATTTATTTGTAATCATATGACATATCTATAATATATTGTTACGTTTATGAAATCTTTGGTTCGAGCGGACATTGAGAAAACAGTCACGGAGCGTTATCTGTATTCAGATTCCCACCAGAGTACTACTAAAGTATCTTTTTATCCTTGTTGCTCACCAAATATGAAACTAATACCGTTTTCCCTTGACTACACTAGTGCATACTGATGAGTGTATATTAAAACCATTGTACGCTTATTTAATGTGAGTGTAAATGTGAAAGGCAAATATTTCGTATTATAAAATACATTATTTAACAATACAATAAAATGTATTAAGAATTTTATTTATTTGTTTTATACTTATATTAAATATACATTTTTATGTCAATTTGTGTATAACGATTTTAACATGCACATGTGCATTAATATAGCCAAGGGAAAACTCTAAGAGGCTGCGCACAATTAAGGAATAAGAACAGAGAATAGGAACAAAGAACAGAGAATAGGAACATAGAGAATAAGAATTTCAATCAATCAGAAACTATGCACTATGGAATGTACAATTTCTGATAAATTGAAAATATTGAAATTTTTAT
>Ga0157364_1003550_pt1 | contig 15155 bp, 11 predicted proteins | sample AttsexASBM2_FD_111476 | JGI IMG/M metagenome (GOLD analysis project Ga0157364, IMG submission 111476) | Fungus gardens microbial communities from leaf cutter ant in Ribeirão Preto, State of São Paulo, Brazil - Atta sexdens ASBM2 | ecosystem: Host-associated > Fungi > Mycelium > Unclassified ... | reverse complement strand
TAAGGAGCTCCTACTTTATCTACCCGCTATATATATAAAACAGTCTTGGTCCGTGCTACAACATTATATGTCCGACCCTAAAGTCCATGCCTCTACCTCATGTCCATTACTCATCCACCATGCGTCTACCTTAAGGCCACCATGCTTCTTACATGTGCCCTGACGTCATACTCTTAATCTCTGCTGTACATGTGCACACTATGTGTACACCATGAGGAACCCTTGTCCCTTGACGTCACCTCCTAACCCTAACTCCTTCTAGACTCTTTCCGATTCTTCTAGACCCTAAGTCCTTCCAGCTAGCTCTAGACTACTCTAGCTTATCACATGACTTCCAGGTCACGTGCCTATCTCCTAACCCTATGTCCGTTGTAGACTAATAATATACTAAGGTCCTAACCCTAACTCTAGTCCAAAGTCTGTCCATACTCTCGTATCATAACAAATACCAGAAATGATGGCTAAGATCATTTGTATCCTCATTATTTAATGTATGCTGATATTCTTAGGAACATTACTAATTCTTTTAATCTAGAATTGTCAATGTCTATTATATAAGTTCCTACAAGATATACTAATAATTCTTAAGAGTCAAACTTAGTAATTGATTTAATATTTCTTTGTGCCAATAGAGAAGAAGCCAACAAACATATGATCTCACCTGACTTACATAGTTCCTCCAACCACACTCTATTATTTGTTAATATTATCATTGAAAAGAAATTTATCCAAGACAAAAGACAAAATATTATCAAGAATAGTATAGATGAAGAAAAATTTTTCAATGGGCTGAAGAATAGATTAACTTGGTCAACATCCCAGGTTGCAAAATACTAGAAAAAATAACACAAGAATTTATATTTATTATGGAAGAACTTTGGATCAGGTATTTGAAACATGTCAATATTACCAAACACTCTAAATCATGGTAGAATGAGTGCAATAGGGACCTTTCTTTTTATTGAATCTCTGGATCAAGATTAGACCAGAACAAATCTAAGAAATTGGTCAAAAGAGCTAAAAAAATTTTCTTTGACAATAAAATCTAAGAAATTGTATCAAGAAACAAAAGATCATGGGACCTCATAAACTGGATCAGAAAATAAAAGTTACCAGCTATAAAGACTATCCAATTCAACAGATATTCATGTAATGATTTAAATAATTTTTGACAAGCTTTACACCAAATGTTTGATTCAGCTCAAGATTATCCCATCAACTATCAGTCACTTGGCAAAATTACTTCACAACTCCAATCTAAGTGGCTGCTATTTTCCAAAGCTGAGACTACTGATGTTATAAAAAATACAGTAGTTCATTTACTTCAGAATTCAACCATATTTCATGGAATTATTTCAAGGCTTTGGTAGCTGATACTAAATGCATCATGTTTTTTATCAATGTAGCTAATTTGTACATTGACCTCAGATACTGGCTGTTCTATTTTAAAAAGTAAATGTTGATAATTATTCTCAAACCTAACAAACTAGCTTATAACACTTTTAAAATATTTCATTCTATTATTGTTACAATTGATGCCTCTAGAATACAACATGAAGAAGGGCAAAGGGTATGACAACACAATTGGCTACACCATAGTGGTCTCAGTCAGTGCCTCATATAGTAGATGCTACAACCTTGCTTTATTCTTATAGTCTACTCATGTTATCGTAACCATATACCTCATGTGTTATGATTCAAAACTCAAGGTGTTAAGCAATGAACTAACTCTTGTATTGAGTGACATAAGAGAACTCGATAGAGTTTCTAGTACAAATTAGTCTACCTTATATACTCCTACTCATGGTCTGTGCTTTCTACTGTGCACCCTACCCTAAATGACCATGTGTATGACATAAGGCCAGCATATGTTGTCTATGTTATATGATCTCACTTTATTCTAGAACCTTCTACTTCCTTTTTCCTAGTCCCGTGATCAGTCTTGTGACTATGCCATCAACTTGTGACTGATGTGACAGCGTGACTGATAAACCCTAACCCAAGTTGTCCTAAAAATAGAATAGAAAAGAAAAGAAAAAGAAAAAGAAAAGGGAAAATAAAATAAAATAAAATAAAGTGAAAAGAAAGGATAAAAATGAAGTTTACCATTCATGATCTTGACATCATGTACTGAACACTGTTTCCTCATAGCTTACTAGTATATATAGCATAGATACTATTCTGTATCCTTATGCTTTACCACTTATACATTTTCCTTAACTTCTCTCAAGTCTTTGCCTAAGTGTAACCTGAGCTCTAGCTTAAGGTCATAACATTTGGTAAAGCATTGACGAGCTCATCTTGCAAGAGAGGTACATACAAACAATACTAGACAGAGTTACCTGTTGGAACAAAACATATGTAGTGTAAACTACGAAGAAGAACTAAGACAAGTTCTAGAAAGATGAACGATATTGAGGCATTGTCAGAACAACTAGGATCTTTACAGATCACAGAGAAAGCCTCAAGCAAAGATAAACAAACAGACACAGAAATATCATTAGCACCAGCACTAGCAGCTGTAGGAATCAGTGAGAATGTATAGGCAGGAATGCTGAAGAATATAGTATCAGACCCAGGGTGGTTTGATGGTGACCAAACAATATTTGAAGACTGGTGGAGAGAGATAAGATTGTTTCTCAAAAGCAACAGGGTCATGGAAGCCAACAACAGGATTACAGCAATCCTAGCTCACCTCAGAGGAGGTGTAGTAGGTATTTATGCACAAAGGAACCTCAATGAGCTAGATGAAGAAACTGGAATCCAGGATTGGGAAGACTTTGTTCAAGAAATCAAGACCACATTCAGTGACAAGACAAAGACAGCAGATGCCAAATAGAAAATAGAGACCTTCAAACAAGGAAAGAAGAACACAGCAGACTTCATGATTGAGTTCAATGCATTAGCCATGAAGGCTGACACTGATGAGCTGCACACTATCTTTCTATTAAAGAAGAACATATAACAAGATATTATCAAGATGATACTGGGATACCTGCCGATAGCAATGCTAGAGTCACTCAAGGAGTGAAAAGTGGTAATAACATCAGTTGGACAAGGATATGAATCTACAGAAGGATGCCATGATTACAAGACTAGTACCAGAACAACATACAGAGGGTGGGGTCAGCCCATGGACAACTTCAAAGACGGGAAGCCTAAGTGCTTCAACTGCAACAAATATGGGTATATGGCAAAAGAATGCTGATCAAAGAAGAAGGAACATAAAACTAGAAAGTGCTTCAAATGCGAAAAGGAAGGGCACATTGCAAAGGACTGCAAAGAAAAGCAGACAATAAAGAAGCAAAAGGTTCAGGAGGAATCAGATGATGATGAAGACAAGAAATAAGAGCAGGGTTTTGGCAAAGATCTCAAGTAGACATGGTACAAGAGATCTCCTATGTAAAGTTCTAGAATAAATATATTATTCCAAATCGCAGAAGTAGCAAGGGAAAATGGGAATTAAACATGCAAGCAAACATAAAAATAAAAAAATGGAAAGAAGCTAAAGATTAAGGCTCTGGTGGATTCTGGACATACACACACAGGGATTGACAAACAATTGGTCAAGGACAAAAGAATCCAAACAAAGCCGATAAACTTCTCATTTGAAGTTTTTAATGCAGACGGAACGAAGAATGGAGAACTGACTAGGATGATACCTCTAGAAATCGAAATCAATGACCACAAGGAGCAGTTGGAAGCAGCTGTAACAGACTTAGATGGGACAGACATGTTTTTGGGTCATGACTGGCTAGTCAAACACAATCCAGAAGTTAATTGGAAAAATGGCACTATCAAGTTTACAAGATGTCCAGGACAGTGTACAATGAAACACGAGGATATTAGGTTTAAAACCAAAAGAACAAAGGCTATGGATACTACAGAACAGAACAACAGCAAAATTGGCAAAAAACCAGACAAGACAAATTCAGAGGACTTACTAGACTATATTTGACCCTTCACACATTTGTTTAACAAGAAGAAATTCGAAAAATTACCAGAGAGATGTGAATGGGATCACGAAATAAATCTTACAGAAGAAGCTCCAAAGAAACTGAATGCCAAAGCATACACAATGTCATTAAAAGAAGAAGAAGCTTTGAATCAATGGTTAGACGAGCAACTCAAAGCAGGCTTAATAGTGGAATCAAAGTCAAGATATGTGGCATCATGTTTTTATATTCCAAAGAAAGACAGTTCATTACAGCTAGTTCAAGACTATAGGAAACTCAATCAGGTCACAATAAAAGACAAGATGCCATTGCCTCTAATCAGAGAGGTGATCAACAAACTCAAGGAGACAAAATACTTCAATAAATTAGATCTGATATAGGGGTATAACAATGTCCAAATCAAGGAAGGGGATGAATGGAAAGCTGTGTTCCTAACCAACAAGGGATTATTCAAGCTACAAGTCATATATTTTGGATTATGCAATTTGCTAGGAACATTCCAAAGAATGATGAATAGCATTTTCTGAGAGCTACTTCACAAAGGAGTATTGGCAAACTACATAGACAATTTTGTAATACTGGCCAAGATTATGAAAGAACTGAAAGAAAGAATGGTCAGATTCCTAAAGATAGCAGAGAGACACAATCTGTGCTTCAAGAGATCAAAATACGACTTCAACATGGAAGAAATCACTCTCTTAGGAGTCATAGTAGGGAAAGAACAGATCAAGATGTAACAAGAGAAGATAAAAGCAGTAAAGGAGTGGAAAATACTGACTAAAGTCAAGGAGGTGGAAAGCTTTCTTGGATTTGCAAATTTCTACTGACGATTCATCCAAAACTTCAGCCATACTGCAAAACCACTGAACAAACTAAAGAGCAAAAAGGATTGGAAATGGGAAGAAGAACACCAGAAAGCATTTGAAGAACTCAAAGAAAAGATAACAAGTCAACCAGTACTATTGCTACTTAGAAGAAAAGGAAAATTCAGAGTAGAAACAGATGTGTCAGAACATGCTATAGGAGGAGTACTATTCTAGGAACAGGATGGGAAGTGGAAACCAATAGCATTCTTATCAAGAACAATGCAACCAGCAGAAATAAACTATAAAATCTATGACAAGGAGCTACTGGCAATAGTGGAAGCTCTAACCAAGTGGAGACAATACCTATTAGATGCATTGGAAACATTTGAAATCTGAATGGATCATGAAAATCTAAAATATTTCTGGGAACCTCATAAACTAAATGGGAGACAAGCAAGATGGTATTTGAAGCTGCAAGACTATGATTTCACATTATGACACATTCCAGGGAAGATGAACAGCAAAGCAGATATTCTTTCCAGAAAAGATCAAGTCAATATGAAAGAAGACAACAAGGACATCCAACTCCTAAAGGAATGGCTATGATCAAGAAGAATGACAGTTGAAATCACCATAATAGGAAGGAAGACAATGGCAGAAGAATGTGATGTAATCAAAGAAATTCAAAAAAATAGCACCAGAGAAAAGGAGATGGTCTAAGCATTGGAAAAACAAAATGGATTAACATGGGAAGAAGACAGAGTGGTTTACATGGAAGGAAGAATCTATGTTCTGAACAACAAGAGGATTAGGTGTTATGGAACATTGGACACTAACAATTTTTTATTTTATTTTCTTTTATTTTTCTGATTTCACTTTTCTTTTTCTTTATTTTATTTTCCTGGAAAGACGATGAAGCAGGCACATGACAGGTCACATGATATGACATCATAGGCCTGGAAGGTGGTAGAAGGGTCTAGAAGATGATGTCAGGGCACCTGGAGTACACATGGTGGCCTTGAGTAAGTAGTGAGGCGGACATGAGGATGAAGCATGGACTATAGGGCAGGTTTAGATAGTAGTAGCATGGACCAGGACACATTTGTATAAATAAGACACTAATTAAGGAGAGACTCCTTGTCGAGTTCTCTTGTGAATTCCCACATCATACTTCTTTTGAGGTTTACTCATTAGTGAGATCATTTGTCCTTTGTGATAAGTGGTTGCCACAACATTAGGGAGGAAATTCTAAAAGAGAATTATGACTTGGTAGATGTAGGTCATCCAGGACAACACAGGATGCTGGAATTACTCAAGAGGACGTACTGGTGGCCAGGATTAAAGGAAGATATCAAGAAATATGTACAGTGATGCTTTAAATGCCAACAAAATAAAGTTCAACACCAAAGGAAGGCAGGAGAATTACATCCACTGGAAATTCCACAAGGCCCATGGCAAGTAATCAGTATAGACATCATTGGACCCTTACCCAAATCAAATGGAATGGACACTATAGCAGTCATTGTAGACCGATTCACAAAGATGATTCGACTAAAGACTACAACGATGAACATATCATGGGAAGAAATTGCAAAAATCTATAGGGACAACATATGGAAGCTACATGGAGTACCTAAGAAGATTCTCAGTGACAGAGGACCACAATTTGCATTGAAGTTCATGGAGGAATTTACAAAAGTACTAGAGACAAAGAGATAACTATCGGCAACATACCATCCTCAAACAGATGGTCAAATGGAAAGAATAAACCAAGAGATAGGAACATTCTTATGACATTATGTGAATTACCAACAAGACAACTGGACAGATTGGCTAGTGGTAGCAGAGTTTTAGTATAACAACAAGAAACATACAGCAATAGACAGAACACCATTTGAACTGAACTTTGGAAAACATCCTTGGAAAGGGGACCTCATGGTTCAAATGGGGATTCCATGAGTAGAAGATTTCTTAATTGGAATGCAGAAGAGTTGGGAACATGTGACAAAAGCAATGGAAGAAGCACAAAAGAACATGAAGAAGCAATTTGACAAGAAAAGGCAAAATCCTCAAGGACTGATGTAGATCTTTGCTATTCCTTCCAATGAAATATTTGTCATTGTTACTTTCAAACAAATTATTTTTATGAATCAGTCAACAATGACAACTATTGTGTCCATCCCATTTGACTTTGGTAATGGTCCAATAATGTCAATGCTGATTTTCTGCTACAGTCCTTGAGGTATTTCCAATGGATGGAGTTCTCCTGCTTTCCTTTGGTGTTGAACTTTGTTCTGTTGACATTTGAAACATCCTTGTACATATTTCTTGATGTCTTCTTTTAGTCCTGGCCACCAGTAAGTCCTCTTGAGTAACTCCAGCATTCTGTGTTGTTCTGGGTGTCTGATATCCACCTAAAGGTTGGTGACAACATGTGGTTGGAAAACAAAAATATCCAATTGAATCAACCCTCAAAGAAGTTGGATAACAAAAGATATGGGCCTTTTAGGATTTCAAAGAACATTGGCTCAGGAGCATTTCAACTAAAACTTCTAGAAGGATGGATGATTCATAATGTTTTCAATGAGGACTTGCTGACACGATGTGTAGAGCTGAAGTTCAAAGGACAACATGAGGAACCAGCACCTCTGCCAACAATTATTAATGAGGAAGAGGAATATAAAGTAGAAGAAGTCAGAAAGCATAGGAAACATAGAAGAGGAACACAATACCTGGTATACTAGAAGGGCTACAGAGATAAGCATGACCAATGGATAGCAGAAATAGAGTTGCCTCATGCAAAAGAGGCAATTGAAGACTATTGGGCAAAAGGAGTCGAAACTTATAAAGAGAGGGGTAAAATCCCATTTCAACAGCTCAAAAGAAATCACTCAAATTCTCAAAGCACTCATATAACCAAATGTCTTCTCAAATCTCCAACAACAACAACCATGCCACAGCACCTGCTTTCTCAAACCCATACATCTCCAGAAAGTTGAACAACATGAATCAGGCTTAAGTCATGAAGAAAGAAAGGAAAGATTGGACGAGGTTATACCACAAGACATTGAAGGGAATAGAAACAATGATAGATGTGCAGAAAATGGTGAAGGACATCAAAATGTTGGCAGAAGAAGCAAATACAATGATAATGGAAGTAGAGAAATCTTTTCTAACAGCAAGTATTAACAATAGAACAATGAACGCCACAAATATTGCTCAAATATCAGAAGACCTTTGGTATCTGGTTCAAAGTGATATGGACAAACAAGTGTTCCAGGTCCAGAGAATGTTAACTGACAAATTGGATTGATATAAAGAAAGAGGCAACAAATATATGGATGATAATATTTGGGAGATCCAGGAGTTATATATTGATGAAGAAACAAAGAAAAAGGAAGAACATGTTGATGACAAGGAAGTAATACTGATCAAACCATATGAGGTTTCCACAACAACATCCTCATCATCATTGAAGACAAGTTTTATAACAGATGAAGTTGAAAATCTCCTTAAGTACATGAAGTTTGTGTGAAGTCCAATACAAACAAGACTATTCAAACCACCACCATACTACCAATCCCTCAAATCCAGAGGTGAACAAGACCCTGTGTTCTGGAAAAAAGTGGCAATGGTGTTAGTAGACTAGAAGCATAATACTAATATAGCAAGAAATGAATACCAAGTCCCAATGTTTCAAGGAGGTCTACTGCACAAATCTTACTTCATAGCAATTGACAACAGAGAATAGGTCATCATTGACCCTAGCAAAAAGATAGTAGCTACACATGTGATAGGGGAGTTGGAGGTCTTGGTCTGATTCATGGAGATGTGAATGCTGAAATGGGGGTATTGTTATAATTGATGCCTCCAGAATACAACATGGAGAAAGGCAAAGGGTATGACAACACAATTGGCTGCACTGTAGTGGTCTTAGTCAGTGCCTCATGTAGTAGATGCTACAACCTTGCTTTATCCTTACAGTCTACTCATGTTATCATAACTATATGCCTCATGTACTGAACACTGTTTCCTTATGGCTTACTAGTATATATAGCATAGATACTATTCTGTATCCTTATGCTTTACCACTTATACATTTTCCTTAACTTCTCTCAAGTCTTTGCCTAAATGCAACCTGAGCTCTAGCTTAAGGTCATAACAATTGTTCTCCTAAATACTTTAGAAAAACTTATAGAAAAGTGATTAGTAAAAGACGTCAAATCCATTCTATTGCCTCAAATTTTGTTTACCTGAACCAATCAGGGGATATTAAATAATGATTTATAACCAATACTATTACAATTGATGTCTTATGTCTTCAAGATAGTTTCCTTATAGACAACAGATGTTAGAGTATGACTCAATGATCAGCTATACTAGCAACATGTATGATTAGTCAGTGCCTCATATAGTAGTTGAGACTTTATCATGTTTTCCTCACTGTTTCCTCATTTTCTACATATATATTATACATAGTATTTAGGTATATATAACTATAGATACTATCCTATATCTTTATGCTTTACCAATTGACTTAATCTCTCACTTTTATTCAAGTCTTTGTTTAAGTTGCAACCTGAGCCAAGCTAAGATTGTAACAAATACAAGTCTATACCTTACCAACCTTATACATATAAAATATATAAAAGGTTTATATACAAGCATGTTAGCATTTAACATTTCTCAACTATTAGCTTCTTCTGAAGACATTGGACAAAGCAGGATTTGACCCAAGAATTACCACTTTCTTTTCTAATTATTTAGTTAACAGAAAAACACAATACATATAGAACAATTTCACTTCTTTTTTCTTTAGAGTAGATATAGGTGTAGATCAAGGATCCACCCTTTCTCCTATTTTATCTGTACTATACATTGTTCCAATTTTTGAGATAAGAACTAACAGTCTTTTATCTCCCATTTCTGTTTCCACTCTTTCCTTTGTTAATAATGGTCTTTTTATTTCTCAGGAAGAAATTTATAAAAAATCAAATGCAAATTTATTTTGTAATTATAGTATTATTTCCTCTTTTTTGAACAATTTGGACTTGTGATTGAACATAACAAATTAAAAGTCTTTTATTTTTCTAAGATGACAAAGAATACCAAATCCTCTCCTCTAGACCTCAGACTATTAGAAAGACCTCTTTTACAGCCTAAAGATACTTGGAAGTATTTAGGATTTATTAGATATTGGATAATTCTACTAGTATATTGTCATCTTTGCATAAATAACTGCTATATAGAACTTACATTATGCCCATTGCATTCTACAGCTTCCAACTGTGGTATTACAAAGAAGCATCTCTTTTTCAGCCTCTTAAGAAGTTGAAGAAAATGTAATAAAGAGCAGTGTTATGGATCATAGGTGTGTTTTATATATTACTGTCATAGGGAGTAAAGGCCATAGCAGGCCTCATACTAATTCACATACATCTTAACAAAATTAGTAAGAGGCATTATTTATGAGTTGTATCTTTACCTCAACAACATACTCTCAATTCCCTTATGGACAAGTACCACTCTATAAAGGCCAAACCCTATTGTTTATCCATGGCTCATCTCACATGCAAACAATGATAAAAAATCAAGAGTTCAATGGTGGACACTAATAATCACTTAAATAAAGTTTTCCCTTTATTCAATAAAATTCATAAAGAACTTTCTCCTAAATTTCATTTAGTAGATACATTCTCTAATCATTTCTCTTTCGATACAGTGAACTACAAAGATACTAATGCTAAAACTGCTTATTGCAACAAACTTGATAAAATCTACAAAGAGTCTCTTCTAAATCCAAACACTATTCTCATCACCTCTAATGCTAGTGTCAAAAACAAAATTGTAACTTCAATTTTACATGTCTGAAAGGGTAAAAATATTATTGCCAAAACAGTTTATTATACTATAAACATCACCTCTACTGAAGCAAAACTCTTTTCTATCAGATGTGGAATCAATCAGGCTGTTCAACTACCAAACATTAATCAAATCATTGTCATCATGGATGTTATACTAGCTGTAAGACATATTTTTAACTTGTTTACATTCTATTGCTATGTCTCAAGATCTTAGAGTTTTCTTTAATAAGAACTCCAACAACATAATTTCTTTTTGGGATTGTCCTAGCTATGACAAATAGCTTCCTTACCTAGTGGTCAACAAGAAAACTAAGCATTTCAAGCTAGACCCTATTCTTCTTAGCAAAGCTTTATGGAAATTTAGCAAAAAATAAGAATAAAACACAATCTTGAAGTCATAGCAAATGTATTTTCAAGTGTCAGATTATAAAAAAAATTTCCTTGATCTAAATGATGATAACAACTTATCTATTCAGCCTACTTATTTGAAAGAAGATGCTTGGCTTAAACACATCAGATACTCCAACTCTTTGTGTGCATATATTACTAGTGTTATGATCTTAAGCTTGGCTTAGGTTGCAACTTAGGCAAAAGCTTGAGTAAGAATGAGGGGTGAAGTCAATTGGTAAAGCATAAAGATACAGGATAGTATCTACAACTATATATACCTATTGAACATGAAGAATATATATATTATACATGAGGAAAACAATAAGGAACACATAAGGAAATCTCAGCTACTACATGAGGTGCTGACTGATAAAACATATGGTACAGCCAGTCATGAGTCATAAAGAAGTACTCTCTTAATACCTGTAGTCTATGAGGTAGCCACATTGAAAACATAAGAGATTGATCATAACAACTAGAGGCAAATATTATCTCAGATTTTTTCTTAAAGAATCATTTACTTGTTCCTGTAGAGATTATCCAATAAAATTAATGAATCCCATCTTATATGGGTGTAGATAATATTGGAGTTCTAAAAGGGACTCTTTGAAAGATATTATTGCTTTCCTCAAGTTCAATCCAGGAGTTTTATTTCATGAAGGTATTACTTAGTAGCAATTTCACTTAAGTCATCTTTTTACCTAGTACAAGAGTATACTTTTATCTTAACTTTGAAACTTAAGTTATAACATATTAGGATGATGTTATATACCCATATAAGTATATCTAATCCATCTGACTTTATCATAGATAATACTTACTTAGTATCTAATCTGTTTCAAACATTTATAGAAGAGGATATCTTTCTTCTAGTCTACTTATACTCTTCTAGTACAGATCTATTTAGTTTCATTTTATATTCAATCACTCCATACCTGATCACATAGTTTTCTTATAATCTCTAGACTCTATTTTCAAGAACTTTAGTATATTCAGAGTAGTCATCTATCTTTTCCAATTCTCCGATATAATCTTAGTATTATAATACACTACTAAACTTTATTTCTTTTAATATAGTTTTATTGTATTTTTATAGATTTTATTTCTTTTGTTATTGTTTTTTTAATTTTAAGTTCTTTTTAGTTTTCTTTTATCTAGTGATAGAGAATTATATGACTATAGTATGTGACTATATTATAGATCTAGAAGGTAGTAGAAGAATCTAGTACAATGATTTCAGGAGCATGGTTATAGTATGTCTATTTTGTAGTTAAGGTATGGTAGACTTATAGATAGTACATAGATATCATAATAGGTTATATATTGTAGGACATAAGTTAGCATATATTAGTATATATAGTATATATTATAGTGAGAGGTTTTCTGTTGAGTTCCTCTTGTAAACCCTAATACAGTCAGGATCAAAGATTATGGACTTGCTTCTTTTCTATTTTTCTTCTCTTAAGTTTCTCTTATTTTTTATTCTAACTCTTCTATCTCTTTTCTTTTCTTATTTTTAGACTTAGCAAAGGAGGAGTAAAATAACATTATGTGTGATTGTTGTGACTGTGACTGTCACAACATGTTGGAAGGATGATATCATATATTATAAAGAAATAATGACTTTATCTACATTAACTTATAATATTTAGAATAGACTAGATATCAGTGTGTATAAACCACATATTAGAGATATAAAGTAGACATACCTGTACTAGGGACCTTATTGAGTTCTTTTATGCTAAACAATACAAGTTCTTTCTTTTGACTAAACATTTAGTCTTAGATCATGACAAATACAAGAGTAGCAGAGATATACTAGTCTTATATAAGTTTGTGTACCTTTACTATTACTGGTGTTAGTTGCTATAATAGTAGAACTCAATAGAGAACCTTCTACTACAACATATACTATATATACTGATCTATGCTCTATTATATAACCTATTCTAATATTCATATACTATCTATAAGTCTAATATATCTTAACCTCAAGACAAACATGCTATAGCCATGCCTCTAACATTATTGTACTAGATTCTTCTACTACTTTCTAGACCTATGATATTATCTCATATAATATAGTTATATGCTATAGTTATATAATTCATCACTTAATAAAAGAAAATAACTAAAACTAAAATAAAACAAATAAAATCTGTAAAAATAAAATGAAGTTTAGGGATTATAATACTTGGTTACTAAGTACCAGTATTTAAGATATATGGATACTCTATAATTTCTTACCTTGAAAATCAACTAGTATAGTATACTGTTTTGGATGTTTATGTTTAGAACTTCAACTTACCTCATATTCTACTTTCTATAAATAATTTTTTTCTAAATATAACTATTGCAACTATCAGACTTGAAGACTATAGACTTTGTTTTTATTTCTCTCTTATTTTTGTTTTTATTTCTATTTATTTTCTTATTTAGAACTTTTGTCAGATTTGAATTGTGAATGATCTTTACTTTTCTTTATTTTGGACTTAAACAAATGGTGTAGTGTGATATTACATGTGATAGTCACAAAATTCACACTTTAAAGCATGAAAGAAATATGATATCTGTTACAGGATAGTTATACATGTTATTGTCACTGTTATACAATCATATAATATAGAGAAGAATATAGAAGGTTCTGGAATAAATGATGTTATATAGCATGACAATAATATGTTGGCCTTACAGAAAACATATATACTTTAGGATAGGTTAGTTGTAGTATGCATATGAATTATAATCTATAGTTTACAAAGTAAATTATCTTGTACTTGGAGCTCTATTGAGTTCTTTTGTCTTTACTCAAGGACTGGTGTTATAACATAAAGACTGTAAACATGTTCTTTTTCTTTTTCTCTCCTATTATTTATATTTCTCTTATATTTCAATTTCAATTTCTCTTAATTCTTTTTTTATTTTTAAGCTTAGTAAAAAGAGGCAATGTGATGTCACAAGTTGGTCACACGGTCACAGTCACAATATCACATGATATGATAACTCTTATAGATAACTTATAATATTTAGGATAAATATAAAGTGTATATAGATTATATTCATTTGTACTAGAAACTCTACTAAGTTTTCTTATATTAACTAATATAAGATTTCTTTTTTACTTAAATACTTGAGTCTAAGTTATAATAACTTATAATGTGATATCATAACTGTCACATTATCACATGATATAGAGAAAGCTATAGAAGGCTCTGGAGCAAATAATGTCATATAATATAACAATAATATATTAGTCTTATGAAAAGCTTATAGACTTTAGAGTAGATTAATATATAAGTGTATAAGATAGACTAGCTTGTAATAGGAGTTCCACTAATTTTTCTTGTATAAACTTTATACAAGGTTTCTTTTTTGACTAAACTCTAAGTCTTAAATTATAACAGTAATATATAAAGATGTAGTATATCTACTAAAGCCAAGGTCTTTTTTTTAAATCTAATTTATTATATAGAATATGGTGGTAGACTGTAATAACTACAATATAATTACTTAAAGAAAGAAATAAAAGAAAAGAAAAAAAGAAGAAAAATATAAGAGATACAAGATTATACTAGATAGTAGACAACTATAATACAATTATATAATGTTGTCTTGAAAACAAAATACACCTAGGTTAAACCTCTAGAAATATGATAACATTTTTAAAGAATTTCTGTTTAGGATATAATATGTACAATTATATAAAATATATGTTCTTGTTTTAATAGGAGCATTGCTACATACTCATGTGATAGACTTATTGAAGAATAATTTTTGTCTATATTTGTCAATGAAAGCATAATTGATTATTAGTCTGGTAATGCATACACATAGTAAGTTATTATAAGATGATAAAGGGTAGACAGACTTTGGTAAGACAGATATAAACAGTAGTATTATTATTAGTTTACAATAGGAGAAGGGCATGTGACTAGGAAGTCACATGATATTACATCATAGGGCCTAGAGTGGTCTAGAGGAGTTTATAGGACTAGAAGAGTCTACAAGACTAGAAGAGCTTAGACAATAATGTTAGGGAGCATATACATTATATTGCTACTACATGGTCAATACATGGATGTTAGGGCAGGATGCACAGTTGCTGTACAGTCAACATAAGGTAGACATATAGCCTTTAG
>Ga0157364_1003549_pt1 | contig 15155 bp, 5 predicted proteins | sample AttsexASBM2_FD_111476 | JGI IMG/M metagenome (GOLD analysis project Ga0157364, IMG submission 111476) | Fungus gardens microbial communities from leaf cutter ant in Ribeirão Preto, State of São Paulo, Brazil - Atta sexdens ASBM2 | ecosystem: Host-associated > Fungi > Mycelium > Unclassified ... | reverse complement strand
TAACGCTTTTGTATTATTTTATTAATAATCTTTCGTTAATTTCTGATTTTAGATTTCAATATCTTTTCTTTTAAACTTATATCTATCTTAATGTATTTTATCATGTAAAGATTTTACTTAATTTAATCTAACGAGAAAATATATGATTTAATATCGGAAATTATGATAAATCCTCGCTTTCAGCATCTCAGTAAACGAACTCAATAAACAATGCCTTCAATGCCTGCTCATCCTCGCTTTCTTGCATCACAGATAATGCTTGATTTTCATTAGGTTTTGACACTCCTATTTTTTATACGACGCAGTCTTCTGTGGCGCGTACAGTTTGGTGAATGCATTTGGCATTTTATTCCATTCTTCCGAGGAAACACCTATCGCGAATGAACGCAGACTGCATCGTGGTTGCAAGAGAAATGTAATTTAGTGATCGCGGACGAGCAATAAAATACAGGCAGAGCCGTAAAAATAATATCTAATTATCTAGGTTATGATTGGGAAAAATGATCATTTCCGTTGTATAGAAGCTACGTCATTATCTGATGCTCATAAACAGATTACATTGGAGTTGAAAGAATTTATTCCCTCGATCTTCTCCTATCTTACTTCGGTTTAAGCGCCGCCGATGAATAGTGATAAAGATTGCGTAAAAGCGTGACATCCGTTGTAGTAATGAGAAAGAAGTCATCTCATTATGATTTATTTGTCGCGGTCAATTACAGCGCTGCCGAATCTTCCGTTTCTCTCATTCACTCCCTCTCCTTTTTTCTCGCGCGACTGACTGTAGAATCGAAGAAAGCGATGAAGGAATTATATAGAGACTCCCGTAGAACAGCTTAACGGTCCTTCCAGAAAAAGATAGAGCGAAAAAAGGCGAGAGGAAAAGAAAGTGTGAGTTAAGTAGCTAAAAAAATTGCTACGCCTGAATGGAACGTTAAAGAGACAGGTTTTTCTTCAACAATTCGTCGAGCGATATTTACAAAAACTACTGTTGCCCTTTTCCGTCATTTTATATCCAGATCAGTCTACGCGTTCAATATCATTATATATAATATACTAAGTATATGTGGGTGATATATATATATATATATATATATATATGCACAATCTATAATGTAGGAAGTGCTAGAAATAGCATAAATATAGCTAAAAAGCAAGTAGATAATAATGTTATAGAAAGCAACAAAAAGTAGCTATAGCATAAGGCAAAACTTCTTTACTATTTTTATCAAACAAAATATAATATATACGCAGAAATTATGTATTAAGATAAAAAATTTAATATAATATAATTTAGTAAGTAACAAAATTGCAATAATATTCTATAAAAATTCTAAAGATATTGTTACAATTACTTATTATTTAAAGCTACTTATGTTTTTGCATCCTTCACTCCTAACCATTCGATTTTATCAAGCGATACGATATATAATGTCGATTTTAATATTTTTAAACAAAGTATCATATAAAATGCATCTCGCTTTGTAAGTAACATTACAAAAAGTTGGCGCTTTATTTATCACATTGTACTTGAGCAATCAAGACCACTCGTATTCGTGATTCGTAAAAATTCTCGATTTCAATGCATCATCGTAGGCAATTAATTATGCGCGATCCGTCATTATAAACGATTGCCGGACGTACATGGGTACGTGCGCATACGTGTACGCGCCTCGATGTGATTGCACGGTCGATTTATAACGCTCCATATTTGCGGCCGTGATTAAACATTGTTGCGAAGTGATTACCCAGAAACGACGATCCTGGCTCGAAGGAGACGGCCTTGGTCGATAAATCCCTGGCGCGAGAGCTCGATTTCTCGCGCCCGATCACGCCGCCGCCGCCGCCGCCGCCGCCGCCGCCGCCAGAGTTAACTCGCGAGAGAGGTATCTTAAGCGCGATTAAATCGCCGTGAAAAAGTGATGCTGTGTAGGTCCGATAATTTACTAAAGAATAATTATTGTCTATTCACAGCGCGCTTCAAGGAGAGGCACTCGGCTCGGTGCGGTGCCAGCGGCACGGTTCTCTCGCTCCCGGATCATCAAGCGGACCTTGTCCCTAATTATAAATCTCATTAATGGAGATTGATTTCAAATTCAACGTTTGTAATAAGCGTCGATTCATGGCGCGGCGCGTAATCACGCGTCCTCCGCCCTGCTATTAATTCCTGTTAGAGGTCGTTATCAGAAACATTTCCTGCCTCGTCGCGAGTCGCAATTACTTAATCGCGGAATATCACTCGTCGCCGAGGTGTCAATAAGCAGCTATTTCCGTAGTGTCATCCTATGTATTGCCGTTGTGTTCCGCTCGATCCACATATCCTCTATTCATGTAATTCATTGTGAAGTTCTAATAATGCCGGAAATGTCTAAGAGTGTCCTTGCTTTTACAATACTATTGTATTTTATACTTTTAACGACATGTTCCCGTTAAAAAGCTTCATGTTTTAACAATAAAAGAGATTGGAGTTCTTATTTCTTTTTTTAATTTTTCACTGTTTTCATAGCCGCAAGATATCAGTGATAAATGAATAAATTATTAACACTTTGATTATCACATGGATTTTTGTAATCAATCTTTTGGGGAACTACACTATTTTTTTTACCATAATGTAATTTTACCATAATGTAATTTTAAGTAAATTTCTTACATTAAAATACATTTTCCAATAAAATGTTTTTTTAATACAAAACTTTGGCAAAATTGTTTAAATTTCTCTAAAATTTATAATATACCTATTATATATCTATTATATAACAACAATTTGAAATGATTGTAATAGATAAGAAATATGTGATAAATTAACATTAAAATTGATATACTGCTTTAAAATGAATGCAAAAATATTCATCAAGGAAGATCTTTTAAAAAACCTTATTTACAAAAAAATAAATTGATTAGCCATTTATTAACAAAGAATTAAATAGATTGTATAGTCAAAACTATTTTCAAAACTATTTTATTTAGAAAGCTGTACAATAATTAAAATACATTATTTAAAAAATAAACAAAAATAAAAAATTAATATTTGAGCACATAAAAAGTACGTTTGTACGGTCGAAGAATTTAATTTTTATAAAGAACACATAAAAATCTTTTGTTTATATAAGATAAAATGTACTTATTGTATAAAATTTTTAATTAATGTTATTTTCTACAAATAAAGTTTTTTATGTAATCATGCGTAGCGAGAACATAATTATAATTATCGTTTCATCAAGATACTTCATGAAAGCGCCTTATTACCGCTCTATCTACCAAGTGATAAAATTAAAAGGCAGCGGAATGAGATATGCATATAAACGACTTAAATATTATTTAATGTCAACGATCAAGCAGTTTAATTAAATAAAAGACGGTACACAGTTTCTTCTCACAGACAAAAGATATAGTTACAGCGACGACGCTGACGAAAGTTAGTTACACAAAGCTCATTAGGCTTATCGGAGTAATTTCCTTTAATTGGTTTAATACCTATACGATTTAACTCGCCGCTTTACTTAAGATAACACAAAAGTACAGTTAGTAATTTAAACTTTTCAGACTGAAAGTGTTTACATTAGAAAGCGCTGGCAGAAGGCGAAAGATCATTTACAAGAGTTTCAATCCTAATTACGTTAAAAATTATGACAAAAAAACATTAACACATATTATATCTCTCTTTAAATGCATACAAAACGCATGTGATTTAATATAGAAATGAAAAATGGATCAAGCAAACCTTATGAATTTTTTATCCGATTAAAAGGCTTTTTACAAAAACAATAGCGGTTTAAAAAAGGATTTCGATTTTCATTTAATAATTTTACACTATCAGGATTTATTTAAAAAAAAAAACGTATCATAGACCAATGAAATTTATAGACAAACAGTAACCTACAAATATCAGTTTCATGAAAACAATAATAATCTTAAAATTTTATATTTTAAATAACATATTTATTTACTAACGTTTTCAATTTTTAATTTATAACGATTAACCTTAGGCTCATAGTTCTTTACCTTTTCATTTTTTAATAATGATCTTAATTTTTTATTCTATATGCAAAAATAATAGTGATATTGAAAGGAGAAAAAGATATAATGATAAATTTTTGATTATCATATTGCGATGAATTTTTGAAAGAAAATGTGGTAATATAGAAAAGTGATAATATAGAAAAGTAGAAAATAAAGATTTATTGAATACTAATACTTTTTGTGAATACTAATGTATTATTTATACAAAAATAATTCTGTACGACGATTCTAAAGTTGTCTTGAGATAATTATATAATTACTTTATTAATTAAATTGTAGGAAGTATCTTAATTAGTAAAGTAGAGCTTTTATTTGATGTGAAAAAAATTCTTATTTCTTTCATAAAAAAGAAATACTTGACAAAAATAATTTTGTCAAGCGAGGCAATATTTTTCGCAATAAGTTTATTACAGTTTTTTAAGATTAAATTTATGAAATTTGGGGGGATTATTAATATTTCAGATTGATTGCGTTACAATCCGACAATTGTATCGGCACGGAATTATCATTTCTGAAATTAAGTCATTTAAATGAATATATATAATAGTTCAACATCTTAATATTCAGACCGTAGTGGTGCTTCGTATTTAAAGTAAAAATAATTTTATTTTTTTTTATAATGTTTTTGTCACATTTATTGTAATAATTATTTTAATTATTATAGAAATATCTTCAATTTAAAATAGTTATGCACTATAGCAGAATATTACTTTGAACGTTGATTGTATAACGAAGATCAGAGAAGATTTGTATCTTTGAGATAGAAATTGCATTTTCAATCATTATATATAAACTAAGATTAAAATCATTTAAATGGAAATTATCATTGTGAGACACAGTACGTGAATCTATTATGGACGGATATAATGGAGTGTTGGCCACCGCAAAATTTGAGGATCTTTACTAGAAAATACAAGAGAGGACAAAGACAACGAAGGACAAATATACGCGGAGTCGTCCAACAGATTAATTCAAACATTTATGAGCGAGACCGGACGGACGTCGACATCCGATTCCATCTCGCAGCGTATCCATATCCTAATTTTCTTCCTACATTGCGGTATGTAGCATAAGGGCCGTGGGCCGTTTGCCTACGCGGCGGAACGAAGGGCACGGCTCTCGGACGAAGAGAACGAAGAGATCGTGTATACAGGGTGCATCAGAAATGCGCTTTCTCTCGGCTACCGAGTAATAATATCAATTACTTATTTTCATTGAACATGAAGTTAAGCTTTTCTCTTTTGACGGATATTTTATTATTTATTATACACTGTGTTAGTTGCAATTTTTCGATTTTGCACAGTAATGGAATATGAACTGAAGCGAAGAGTGTGCCTAAAATTGAATTATAAGAAAATAGAGTTACTACACCTACAGTTTTTAAATTTAATTTATCGGAACCTTTCAATATTCGATGTTGAATAATCTTCAAACTATACCATTTATCAAATTTATACTCTATTTTATTCGGAATTCTCCGTAGATTTTATAACAGAAAAATCTAACAACTTTCTTTTAAGAGTGAACATGATTTTTCTAAATATTTAATTGGTATATATTATACGTATACAATATTAAATTAGTTCCCAATTAATTCCCCAAATTAAAATTATTAATTTAGTTTAATTAAAATTTTGTTTAATTAGAATTTATCGAATTGAAGAATATACTCTCTAAATCTGAATCAATGGATAATCACATTGATATCAGTGTCAAGTATGCCACTGGTAATGAATGAATGAAAAATGTGAGATCCCTAATCTAACTAATCTTTATTATGTGATCTAACTAATATTGTTTTAGTGCACAAATTCAATGAATATGGTATTGAAAGATTAAAATTAATGTGCAAATATCAGTACTTCAATTATATAATGCTCAAACATTCTTCCTTTTTTAATTCTTCACTGATTATCCAGTATGCCACTGGGTAAGTGACTATCTACTGATTCAGATTTAGAGAGTAGTTTTGTTATATATTCACACTTTAGAGTTATTAAATTACAAAGTAACTTCTATAAGTTTAATTCATCGATCCACTTGATTCACCAATGCATTTATTAGATATGAAGAAAGATTTAAGCAATCTTTCAAAAGAATCTAGAAATTTCAGAGAAAGCGTGCACATTTTTGACACACCCAGTATACATGTTTGCAAACCGTAATTGGATGCGGACGAGATCGTGCGTTGAAATAGTCGACTGCGTGGGCGTCCTCAGAGACCTATTAGTGCCCGATTAGAACCGAAGGAGAAGAGAAAAGGGAGTTTTGCCCGCGATGAAAGTCCGGAGAGGTCAGTTGGTGGATTCTTCTTCGAAGCGTTCCTCTTTATCGAGATAAGGAAAGGTTGAGTTTTCTTCGAAAGTATCGCCGACTAGGCCCGCAGAAAGCATTTCCACAAGTAGAGATGGCTCCGATTTTAGCGCACAGCCATTCATTTCGCGTACAGATAAGAGCTGGTAACCTAAACGGATAAGTCGACATTGCGATCACACTGAAACGTTAACCCTTCTACTGTGTGATGCTTTGATCCTTTAGAAGTATCAGATCGAAATTATTTTGAAGAAACGTCTGAACTTAGAAAGTAAAAAATATTTTTAGAAATCGCATAAAACATGCTAAAGAGAAAATAGGTGATAAAATATAAATTGACAGTGCAATATTAGAACAGATAACATTTGAGAGGTATTTAGATGTAGGTATAGGTATTGTGTGGGAAAAACATTTAGTTGTATATATAACTATATATATAAGTATAGATATATGTTAAAATTATCTGAGTAGAAATACAAGTACAGCATAAAAATATTTGAAAAATTTAGATATTTTTCAGATATTTTTAACAAAAAAAAGGAGAAAAAGAGGAAAAAGGAAAACAACAAACTACGTAAACAAGTTTTATTTTATATGAAATACTACTTATGTACATACAAATGTTTGAATAATGAAAACTATAATCGTACACACGTTCCCGCGATGGACTACCGTACATTTTATAAAATACCTCATTTTTTACTTCTATTTGAATTTTTAACACTATTTGCTGCTTGAACTTTATTCAAAATGAAAATTTAAAAGTATGAATAAGTAAAAAAAATTTATTTAACATATAACAATAACAATAACAATAACTTTATTAATGTGCTACAATATAAAGGTTGAACAGTAGTAGAATAAGACGCAAGAAACGAAGATGCACACAATCGAAGGTAAGAAAATAATGTAAGGAAACCTAATCTGAATAAAACTAAAGATTTAAACCAGAACGCACTATAAACAATGATAACAATAAATATTTAACGGCAAAGAGAGTAAAACCAATATTAAATAAAACATATATTAAAGAAATTTAGTGAAAAAAATGAAAGAAAGCGGCAAACGTGTTATCCTTCGTTCAAAAGATGCGTTTATATCCGTCGTAATGTTATTTCGGCCCGTTTAAAGAGTTTAAATTAACCCAATTCGGTAGTCAATTTGATATACTTGTATCCTCACTATCACTAATGATCTGCAGCTACATTGAGATCGCCAAGTGTTCCTCCAATACGATCGTTAATACAAGGTTTCCTTAATCTTCTCCGTGTCGAGATTGCAAAAAGCCGGCGAGCTAAAAAGAAACGGCAGAAAAAGGGGAACGCGATAAAGATGGATAAGAAAGAGAAGGATAGGGAAGCGGGGTGTGCGAGGATGAGAGGGGCAACGGAGGTGTAACGCGAAAAAAAGAACGGGAAGTGCACGTGAATGGGAGATGAAGGCAATGGGCGAAGAAAAGGAGAGAAAGGAGGAGAAACTCGCCGCGGACCGAATCGATTGGAAATAAGCCGATTGCTACCTGCACGGAGGTCCGCGTGCAAATCTCGGCCCGTTCGTTTCTGACACCCGAGACCCGCAAAAAAACTCCGCGGAACGCGAAAAACGGGTGAGCTACTGCTTTCTTTCGTCGAAATACGCCGCCACCGTGTGCCGTTCTACGTTGCATCGTGCCACTCCGCGCCAGTGCAACGAAGCGCAGCCTGCACTTCCATTATTCGTGAGTGAAGGATGCGGTTGCGCGCGATCTCTTCATACAGGAAGCGCGACGAAAAAGATACACATATAACGGAAAAAGAAGAAATGCGCGGAAAAGGAAGAGACTGGTGTTTTATGTCTAATACCTGTTTTATATCTAAATATGGTAAAAGTAAAAAAATAAACATTATTGTATTATATTAAAACATCAATGTATTTCTTTTGCATTGCCAAGATTTATATTTTTGCATATTTTTAGATCTTACGGAAAAAAATGATTTTGCGCAAGTCTCTAAAAATTTGACTATTATAGATACAGTTTTGAAAATAATTTTGTTGGACTACCAAAATAATATGTAGAAAATTCAAGTATGATGAAAAATGTTGCAAAAGGTTTTGACATTCTGGCAATCAACTTGAGTGGCCTAAATAATTATTGTGATAGTCTAACAAAACCTATATTTAAATTTGTAGGTATTTTAGCAAATCGTTCTTTCCATATATAAAAGATATATATATATATATACATATAGATATATTATATGCATATATTATCTCTTATATATATAAGAACAAAATCGTAAGTCTATATAAAACGAAAACTTCTCTTTAATCGTAAAAAATCTTGATAATGAAAAGTAGACATGTTAACATGTTTATAACTGAAGAATGATTTAGTGGTCGATAAATATCTTTATATGTTGATCTTTAGTGCTATAATCCAGTGAATTAAATGTTTCGCGCAACTTTCATATCGATGTCTTATTTAAATCGTTAAAACATTGCGTCGTCCGATGCATTAAATTTCGAGTCTGATTGCCTCGATGCGATGAATGCGGCTCCTATAGCGCGATGAGAAAACGTGTATTAAAAGCCGAGTAAAAGAAGAGTGAAGTAGAGGAAAGAATTTCCTGATTAACGCCATTGTGGACGGGATCCGGCCATCGTTACATGTGCACAAACGGGATCGACGCCATGCTTAACGCGTTGGACATCGCGCGAAGAATAGCCGATGTAACAAAGGTGAGGAAAGGGTTGTGCGCGGGTATGAAGAGAGCAAAATCGAAGAGGGGAACGTGGTGTGAGATCGAGCCCGATGACGGCGGTGCAAAAGGAGCAAGCGTGTGCGCCGAGTGCACTTCTACTTATTCTGAGAAACGGCTCCATTAACGAAATGGCCGTACAAACGAATCCGGCGCGATCGCGCGCTTGTATCGAAGAAACGATCGGTTACCTCCTTCTCAATGCAACGAGAAGAGGAGAATCGAGAAGGAGAAAAAGAGAAGAGAAGACGGAATTCCGTAGTCTAGTGGCAGGTGAGGTCTCCGCGAAGCAGCTGGGAGAGAAAGGCATCGAGAGTGACGTTTCAAGTGCATGCAGGCTGGAATAAATGACGTTTCACACTCTTATCGTCCGATAAAATTAAGACCCGTGAGAAGAAAATTAGATATCAGAGTCTGAATAATTGGAAAAATAGAAGAATGTTAACGCGAAGTCCCGTCCAAACTTTGTCTTGACGTGTAATGTGTCAAGTTTAAAGTCAATAATCGTTATAAATTGAAGAAACATACTAGGGGAGACCGTTGGTTGCGTTCAGCAGAAAAAGCAGCTTTACAACTTTTGTAAGATTCTTTAATATACTTACAACAGTTGTGCAAAACCGCTTTTTCTGCTGAACCCAGCCAATGTAACATTGCAACCAAAACAATAAGAATCTTATTGGATCGTATATGTGAATACACAACGAATAAGAAATAAAGCCCATAACGGTCGGAGCTGGATCCTTAATGCTTAAATAATTTCATGTGAATTTATATAAAGTTACTGTATTTTTATACTAAACTACTACTGTAGTATCACAATTAAAATTGATACTCAATAGACATCTATTAAAAAGATCTTAATATGCTGGAAATCTGTAAATATAAATTTATTTATTGCGACAAATATCTCAATCGGAAGTCAAACCCGGATCTCTTGCATTCCGTTTATGCAAAACATAAACGAATTCAAACATGTTCTTGCCAGTGAGCTCTATAGTATCATATGCGAATTGTAGCATACAAAATATATAGTTAGCATAAGATCGTCTGGACCAATGAGTATCCAGTCGTCGTATATTGATTTACATAACAAATTATTGGTCTAAATGATCTTATACTAGCAATACTATGCTTATGCATTTTGTATGCTATAGTTGTAAGATCGGTATTCATAATCGATTGAACCTCGTTTCATACGAGCTAAACTTGAACTACAGTTTGAATCAATCGGATTTATTAAATCGTGGTTTAAGAAGCGTTTTTCGAATTAAAATCTAATTTAATCTTAGCTCAAATCAGATCTCAGGTTGAATCACGACTGTGAATATGATCATAAAACTAACTGACAAAAGAATATGTTTAATTTGTTTCTGATAAATTTACAATATTACATCCGTCTCGTGTTACTTTCTCTGGTCTTCCCTTAGAGATAACGAAATCATAATTTGTAAATGCAATTTTTTTAATTTGCACATAATTTACAACAAAGCTAACAAATAAATATATTCTTCGAGGAAAAAACGCGTCTTATATTCCATCCTAATTGTCTTTATACTGACTTTATTGAAAAATTCCCATTGATTTAAGGCACTATTGTAATATACACTAGCATGTCACAATGGCCGTGCAGGATTCCAGGACGACGCGACGCGAGGCTATTAATTCATGCCTGAGTGTAACAAGGTTGCGAAATGTAACGACATGCCGTTAGACAGATTCTCGGGCTTCTACTTTGGTGCAAATAACACGTCTGCAATGCACGCGCGTGTACGTGTAGTTATGCATCGGGCGCGGGTTACTCGAGACGCTGGAAGCAAACGCACGCACTTGTCGTAAGGAAATCCTCGTTAACGTCAATTCCCATCGCTACTGTAATCCAACGTTGCCCACCACCATCGCGTCGCGTCGTCCTCCCTCGCATATCTTCTTTTTACTACGCGCATACACTTCGCGAATTCTCTGAAGCCGACTCTCGTTCGCGGATAATAGGGATGTACTCCGTCTCGCTCCGTAGACACGACCCGTGCAGATAGGGGAGAAGTCAAAATGACCGAAACACGCAAAGAGTAAAGAGTAAGAGGAATAATAACGACGAGTTAGGTCCCTGTCGTTAAACATGAATATTTTTAGTTCATGGACACTGTAGATACTGTGCGTAAATGTAAATGCCGAATGGAACAATGAACGCACGCACTTAAATGTTTCGTGTATAATATACTCATCCGTTGTTCTTTTTTACGCATAAACATCTCTTTACATATACATATAAAAATTGAATATAATTATAATGTAAAGAATTCAATGAGAATATTAGACATGATCATTTTCGGTTGACGTCATCTAATCAACGTTTGACGATAATTTTAAGTTTAATTCTATTTATGACAATTTTATATATTTTTTAATGATTAACTATGGGAAAATAATTTTAATTATTTGCTTTTCATTGGTTGGAATTAAGATACATGTAATCCTTTCCATCGAACTTAAAAGCTGGTTGGATATACTAAGGATGGTTTTCGTTCCTTCTACGATTGTGACCAGAAAAAGAAATATTGGATATAACAATGCAGTTTGATTTGATACGCAAAATTATAATACTTTAGTTTCTTAGTATTGTCATGAATTGAAATTTATTTATGTGTGATCAAGGTTTTTTGCAGTAAAATAATTTTAATTTAATTTGCGCACTGTTAACCGCGCTGAGTTACATAACCTTTATACTAACTTATTGTTTTGAATTTGAAGAGTCCAAATATTGATATTTTAATTACAGATATGAAAATGAGACAATAAGACAAAGAATATGTGATAAATGTTTTCAAGAGGTGAAAAAAGGCCTATTAGTTATAAATTCTATTTATAGTTTTTTATAATTAGAATCCTGAAGATTATGGAAAAAATTAATAGCAAGATACAATGTTGTACGCAATTATTTGTGTAGAATGCAATATTGTTTTTACTCCTATTACAGGTGTTATTGTTTAAAAATAACATGTATTACTGCTACAATATTACAGCTATTTTAACTGGAAAATATATATAAATCGATTCGCGAGACTGAAACTAATACGTTAATAAATGAGCATCTGTACTTTTACACTTGCTGCGATCTAAGGCTATAGAATATTCTAATAACGAACCGAACAGCTAAGCGCAAGAACGTAATACGATCACCGATAAATTGCTATAGAAAAGCCGCGAAAGCGTTTAGAAAACGTTCGGAACAGAGCAAGATGGAACGGTGCGGGAGGCGGTCGACAAAAAGGTCCCTACGTTTCGCTTCGACTCGGAAAATTGCCACGGCGCGGATTAAGAAGTGAAACGGCTTTTATTACGGCGGAACGGTAGCTTCGCATTCCGATGCCGCGCCGAATGGGAAAAAGGCCGCGAGCGCGGCGGATGGATAATAATGCCCGTAACTTACGGGGTTCGCGCTGAACGCGCCGAACCGCTGCCCGCGTACAGTTAACTACGGGTATTACGGACTATCGTGCTTTTAATAGCCGGCTTAACATTCCTCTCTCTTTCTCTCTTTCTTTCACTTGTTCTTTTCTTCTTTTTCTCACTGTCTGTTTCGACACATCTCATAGGATTCTGTAGACACATGTACGAACTCATATATAGGCATAGGTATATTCGTTTCGATGATACGAGAATGATTGAACGTTATTTAGCAGTAATCTTTATTTTTCGTACCTTGTAACACGGGATCAGAATGGCTAGGATGACTTTGCGACGAAGCAAAGAGAAATTGCAGTTATCGCATTGCATGAGGCATCGTTCTTTTAAACTTATCTTAAAATAGATATTTCGTCTTGATATATATACATAAATCATGAATTTTAATTAATTCTACTGTAATTTTAATTAATTCTACTGTAATTTTTTTATATTAACGAACTTTTTATCTTAATTTTTTTTTTATTTTATTACTAGTTTAACAAATTCGGTGTGTTAGAAAATTTTAGATTTTTATACTTATTCGTGTATTGTAGTTTTTAACTACTTAAATTTAATTATAAAGTAGATATTTATAAAACACTAAAAGAAATTGATTTATCACACGAGCATAATGATATTAATAATCTCAATCTTTCTTGTAAAATAGAAAAATTATCTTTTGTAAAAATAATACGGATTTCCTAAAATATAAAGATATTAATGAAATGCATTTTTTTTTTTTTTAAAGAAAGCTCGTTTTAAATCGCTGCGAGGCATCGATGCGATGCAAGAGACAAGCAATAAAAGTCTGGATGCAATTCTGGAAGCTTTGCGTCAACTCGCGTTCAGAGGCAGAGCTTGACGTCAAACTGCGTTACGTGCAAACGTTCACTCTATGATATTCTTTACAAAGTCGAGAAAAGGGTGTGAAGTAAAAAATGAAGATAAAATGATGGAAATGCAATAGTCATTCCTTTCACGCTATTCGCACGCTTTCTACTCACAAAAGATGAAAATTTAGATATATTATATGAGAAATTATAAGGATTATATCTTTTTAAAACTAAACCATATACATTCCAAAAGAACGACAAAGAAATTTTGATAGCAAAAGATACCATTTTTTTGCAATAATATTCGATTGCTTTTTTTAATCGCGATGGCGGGCTTGTCGGGCGATTTTTCATTCATCCGGTTATTCTACTAATGGAACCATTTCTCCATTTCTCGTGTGCAAAAGGATTTCCGTTCGTTTCGCGTATTAACGTAGCAACGTAACACGTATCGTTACTCCACGCTCGCGTTCCAGCGTGATGCCCGTAGTTTGTCATTCTGTTATTCGTCCGTGATAGCAAAACGACCTGAACTACATGTGGATGGCACAACAAATGAATTGTCACAAATCTCTAAGCCTATACACTTCTTTAATTCTGTACGCTCTATGTAATTTTACTTAGCTAAAAGCTAAATGATCTGTTTTAATGAACTGATTTTATCAAAGCCTAATACTTTATCAAAGAAACTCGATGTTTTTTTAAGGATCGCAGCGTATAGAAGGTGGAGATATTAGGCATTAGCAGAGAGAGATACTGCTAATAAAAATGTTATTTAATTAATGTATTAGTATATTATATACAATATAAATATTGCAAAAATATTTTTAATATGTATGAGAAATTTATATCATTTTCACCAAAAAAGAATATACGACAAATTTCCCTTACATCAGGAGAGAGATATCTTAAGAACAATCGTCAATCACTTCTTTCTCTATCCTCCAAAAATTATATCGCGGTATAATTCGTACGAGAATGTAGCGCGTTGAGGGAAGAATTCGGTTACGGTCTCTCGAGCAAGTGTCTTTCCAGGACCCTAGACTGGTATATGTATCATAGATTTATGTGACATCGCGGGTCGTAGATAAATCGCCCAAAAGCGCGGGTGCGAAAATTCGGAGCGGCCGGAGAGGGTTGTGCCGCGATCGGGCAGCGTTCGTAATGTGAGCAATTTATTCGTTACAGTCGGGCCCGATTCAAGTTCGACACGACATCGCGGTCCCCGATGCCCTCTTATTCAAATCGTATCTTCCAAGAGCAATTTTCGATCACAACAACGGTATTGACAAAACCGTTCCCTTCATACAAAATGCATGAGGACGAATCTCTCTCTCTTCTTTTTTTTTCTTTTTTGCTCGGCAACCTCTCGTCGCGACGGTGGCATCACGATCGTAATCTCGAAGCCCGCGAACTTCGAGGACGTCAACGTCGAGGAAAATGTGAAGCTCCCATCGCGTCGCCCTTTTCGAGAGTACGTACGAGATGCATGCATCTTGGGTTAAGGATAACACGTGTCTCTTGCAACGCCCACGCCCTGTAAAATTATCGAAAGAGGGAATATCTCTTAAGAATCGAAAAAATTGCAGAAGATTATATTATGATTTCGCAAGATTTAGACAGTAAAATTACGCTTTATTCGTTTAGCAGCATTACACCCTTAGTTTGAAATTGCTTTTCAACTGATTATTTAACCCTAAAATGCTATCGATATTGTGACAATATGATACAATATTGCTATTGATACATAAATTTTATATACAAGGAAATAAATCATTCTTTAATTAATGTAACACAAGTTACGTTTACT
>Ga0157364_1003548_pt1 | contig 15155 bp, 6 predicted proteins | sample AttsexASBM2_FD_111476 | JGI IMG/M metagenome (GOLD analysis project Ga0157364, IMG submission 111476) | Fungus gardens microbial communities from leaf cutter ant in Ribeirão Preto, State of São Paulo, Brazil - Atta sexdens ASBM2 | ecosystem: Host-associated > Fungi > Mycelium > Unclassified ... | reverse complement strand
GATTTACTGTAGAGAGAGAATCTACGTAATTGATATAAGCTTTCTACAATAAGCCACTATTTAAACTTTAAGTCTTAAATCATAAAAAATTGACTAATCATAGTCGAACGTGAGAAGAATAATCGACTATGATTGGTCAATTTCTTATTCAAGATTTAAAGTTTAGATAACAACTTATTGTAGAAAGTCCATAACGGAGTCTTGCGTAATCCATAATGCATAATACATAAGAAAATGAACCAATCAAAGTCCTTCATTCCTTTTCTGCTTCCCATGGAATAAAAGACTGATTGGTTAATTTTCTTACGCCTTATGCATTACGCATTATGCAAGAGTCTATTATGTTCCTGTCTAAAGGAAGAATTAACGCACGTTAGTGGCTCCCATTTTCAGTACAGAGCGTGCGTAATGACCGTTTCTCATTGCGTTGGCGTTAGTTAGATTTGCACGTGTATGGTGCGTCTCCTACGCGAGTGACGACAGTGACATCACAGACCGACGTCATAACGCCTCCTCCTGGCCGTATTGATTCTTGTAGTGACGTCACTTTCCGTCGCTTTCGTCGCCAAATATTTTTTTCATTCGCGCATTTATCCCACATGAAAAAGAATCATATCATTATCGAATTACCGTAAAGCCCATTTTACAATTAGATAGAATAGTTCAATTGTAAGTGCTTATTGTTGAAAAATTGACCAATTACAGAAGATGAGGAGAATGGTCAATTTTAATCAAATATAATCATCACTTACAATTACAGTTACGCAATTGTAAAAAAAGGGTTTGAGGAGATCCCTTAAGTCGTCTGTTTTAGTTCGGATCTACAATAAGTATTTTAAGCCTTAAGCCGTAAGAAATTGACCAATTACAGTCGAATGCGAGGAGAATAATTGATTGTAATACATCCATTCCTTATGGCTTAAGGCTTAAAAATTTATTGTAGATCCGGACTTACCGATTCATTTACACACATACGATTTATGTGTCATTGACATGCACTTATACTACATCGCACGCATACATACGTACAAATTTTCCAACTAATCTTTTATGTTGTAAGTTCTAAACCTAATTCTAAGAACTTAACATTATTTATTCATGTGATCTCTAGTTCAAATCGAGATTGTTTTATGCGTACAAAGTATAAAGCTTCTATGTAAAGTAAATATTGTTACGAGAAGCCGATAAAACTATAATTTTCCAATCTTTTTTCAATTTTAGCTTTTTTATTATGTATTGTATTTTAAAATCGATCAGTTTGGACTGCATTACTACTTTATATTTTAATTGAAAAGGATTTTTATATTTTAATGGAAAAGGATTTTTAAATTTGTAAGGACAGTACAGTTAAAATACTTATAAAAATAAAATAATCGGTAAAATACACAGACGATTTTAGGATCCTCTTAATGCGTTGAAAGCTGTCAGTTATTTCTGTTGTGTGGCTTAGAAAATGTTTCATGACCGAAGAACACGTGATTTCGAGAGGTACTAGGACGTTATCTCGTTGTTATAGATCGACAACGATGTTGACAATGTCAACGCGTGTCGAGGGAACTCGTCCAATTCCGTTGAACGCTTCTTCGTACTCTCATCGATCCGCGATTCTTCGAAACGGATCGCATCGAGTTGCATCCGAGTTGATCCGAGTCGACAAGTCGCGCGTGTCTTGCAGCGACAATGCGTATACATACATATATACGCTACTGAAACGACCTAGTAATTTATCCGGCTTGGCGAGTTTTGACGTCATACAAGCGACGTTTTCTTGTTTTCTGTTGGCGTAGCGAGAATGACCGTGAAAGTCACACGCGCCTACTGATCAGTTGTACGGCATTTAGATACGCGCGCGCGTGGCGTAAATGAAAAATGAACAAAAAAAACTGAGAAAAAAAACTTGATCACAGATCGGTACCAATTTATCGCGTGATGCCGTGGCGAAAAGATCTATGCAATCTTATGCAATCCCATGCAATAACGCGCAACCATCGGACGATTCCTAATCTATTTCGATTCCTCAAGTGACGTTCTCAGTATCGCCATTATAATCGCTTGATTAATCATCGTTTATTGACACGTGGCAATTACTGAAGTGACATCGTATCGATTGATTAATGATTTATTTGTTCCTTTCCTTATTAAATTACCGACTTAAAAATCTGCCGATACTTGCATGCCACTTTGGCACGCGATCATCGATCAGTATCGAAGTCGATTCATTAGGCGGCGCCAACAGCCGAAACGCCGTGAAGCTTTCGAAGGAAATCGGATCGAGCATTGCGAGTGAGTGATTACAAAAGTGAACACAAATTCATTAGAACATTTATAATTTCATCGATCAACACCTAGAATTTGCTCACTTTAATAATTTTTATTTTAAGATACACAATTAATTTCTCTGCTTATCGTAATTGAATTTCTTCATATCTCGATTGGAATGTTTGACAGATTTAAGTGTCTGATTTGCACCTTTCTGATTAAATCTATCTGAATTTCAATTAACGCAACAAGACTTTTTCCAGTTTACGAAAGGGACTGGAGACGCTATACGATAATATACAATGTATAATCCCAACGCGATCTGAGTTTTCACCAGGCAACTATACGTCGAAAAAGACAAATTGTTACTGTTGTCAACACGAGCGACAAAGTCAAGCGATATGGCGATGTGGAATGCATTATATTGTACATATATGCGTGTAGCGTGCGTCGTGCGTGCGTGGAGGGGGATCAGATGACGAGTGCTCGCTCGATGGAGAGAAGGGTGGAAGCTGTCTCGACGCCGTGCTATTTTGATCGCCACGCTGTAGCTGGCCCAGATTCGACGCGACCGTCACGACGAAACGAGTATACGTCTGTACGATAATAACAGCCGCGCTTTTGCTGGGCCCCACGGCAGTCACGACTCCGCCCGCTAATCCGATTTTGATCTTGCCATTCGTCTCGCTTGAAAATTGCTGAAATTGAAGTCGCCGCTGTACGCTGAGAAGAATCGAATTCTCTCCGTCAAGGATGTAAATCTTTCGAACGTGATCGCTCGAAAGTCTTAATTAATTAAGATAATTAAGATAATTACCACGTCAACATAATTCGTGTTTTACAAAATTTCGAACGCGCAAAATTTCGAAAGATCAAACTTCGTTTGGCCTTTGACGGTATGGACGATACGGAAGAATACGAAGAATATTTTACGTCTCGAGTCGTAAATTTGGAATGGCTTTGCGAAAGTGCACGCGTGCGCGACATTAAGATGTGACTTTTTGGTGCACGGTATAGTGATTTCGTCACTTTATAACAATTGTTCTCACCGCATGACAATACGTCAATTGTTTTATTATTGTTAGAACTTAATTATCTTGGAACACTTCCGTGATCTCGGACTTGCAAACTTCTTATCAAATGACCATAAGGTAAAGTTTTCTTTCTCTTTCTCTCTTTCTTTCTTTCTTTCTTTCTCTTTCTCTCTCTTTCTCGACGAGTCACTTTGTGAACATCTGACTGCTTTTATAAACCTATAAACGGGATAATCCGAATAATCCTAAAATAAATACCATTAAATATACTTCTCTCCATCGTTTAAACGTTTTATGAAAATTCAATACTTGTTATTTTCTTTTTTTTTTCTATCTTTTCACTACATAAATTTTAAAGATGTTTTATCTATTCAATATCAGTAACAATAAAAATATCAATCAAATAATTGTGTTCAAATTTTATATAAATATAAATATTCAAATATAATAATAGGACAATCTGTAACATTTTTGTTATGTTCTTAATCTTTTGAAAATAAGTATTAAACATCCTTAAATAAATCACAACGTGTTTGCTGGTATATTCTTTTACACAAAGTAATACTACCTTCTCGATAGCGAAAGAATTTTGTTAATTGAGCGGTCAAGAAACATTTTATTTCCGGTTGATGCAAAATTTTTTCTTTCAGAGAAATCAAAAACGAGGCTATTATCGGTATTTGGAAAGTTCGCGAGTATCAAATGATAAACGCGACATAGCACGACTGTCGAAAGTGACAATACGTTAATAGACTGAAAGCTGATGATGGAATCGCCGAGTTTTCGCATGCTTTCGAAATAAAAATATTGATTTTATACGTTAAACGGCTAGATTGACACTCACATGCCCTTTATTCTCTTTTTATCGATATTTTCGAAATAAATCTGGAGACAAGGTAGTGTTTCGTTAAGACAAGTATAGTTATACAATAAATGTAAGTCTAGATCTACAATAGATGTTTTAAGCTTTAAGTCGTAAGAATTTGATGAATTATAGTCGAATGCAAGAGGAATAATTGACTGTGATTTGTCCATTTCTTATGGCTTAAAAATCTGTATTGAGAAAAAAAATAGTTGTGGCAACTATAAGTACAACTCTAAAATTTAAATACTTGTAACTAGTTTTAAAAAGCAATAAGGACTAAAGTAGTAAAATAGTAAAGTAAATACTATAAAAATATAGTATTACTTTAGTTCTTATTATTTTGTAAAACTATTATAGTTGCAAGTATTTAAATTAAAGTTGTTAATTTAATAGTTGTCAAAATTATATTTTTCTCTGAATATATTGCAGATCCGGACTAACGCTACTTTAATCAAAATTGGCACGATAATAACAGCATTGCTCGACGTAGCTGTTAACCGACAGATTTTTCGGATAAGCATTGATGTAACATCGATGTATCTATCGATTTTTATAGAAAATTTTCCAATCTCTCTTATAATATAATAATACATCGAAAAAAATATCTTGATACAAAAAAATAAGCTATTAGAATTTATCGAATAAATAATTTTCTTACATTAAATAAAATTATTTTCAATGAGAAAAGATATTTTGATATAAAAAAATTTTATTTAATACATCAAGAAAATTATTTATTTATAATTTAGGTAGATTCTAATATCTTTTTTTCCGAATTTTTCTTTCGATGTAGTCAATGTAAGAAAATCATATTCGATGTTGCCGCTTCGCAAATACGTACGTACGTATAGTTTTGAAAATTCTTTTTATGCATCAATATTCGTGCTTAATAAACTCATTCGTTTGTATGCTTTTTCGATAATATTCGATAGTATTTCGACAGTATTTCGATAGTATACAAACGCGATAATCAATCTAATATTGACTTTCGTAGAAACACTTCATGAAATTCATTTTCTTCATGACAAAGAGAAACAATCGTATCATAAATTTGATGTCGTATCATAAATTCGATATCATTGGCTACAATTATGCAACGTACATATTGCAGTGTTACAAGAGCATTATTCTTTCGAGATTTGAATTAATATTTGCTTGATTCTAAATTCTTTAGAATGAAATCTCTAAAGAATAAAAATTAAACCAGTCTTGAAAGAATCTTGTATTTTCAATCCTTAAAAGTCATATTTCATTCTTCAGAATAAAAACTCACTTTAAAAGTTTTAGAGAGTATTCCGCGCGCACATATCTTTTCATTATCGCATATCTTTCCGATGCGTCATTTTAATTCTTGTATTTTATTAAAGTTTACAAAAATTTACACCATAAAATTTTCTTATATTTTACAGAAGGTAGATAGAAACGCATCAAAAATAAAAATTTTTCTTTGATAGAAATACTAGAATTTAGTTAGAGACATCAAGATAAATTTTTAAGTCTTTTAATCAGATATATCTTGACTCAATCCATGACATTTCTTGTCTCCGTCTCGCACGTACGAAGAATATCATATATTATTTATTTACTACAACAATGACATAACTCAAAACTATCATTTTGGAATTGTTTGCAAAAAAAGACAAAAAAATAAAGGACATACTTTTATTCCTCTACAATCAGTTATCACATCAAAATATTGCTATTGCTAAAATATTATTCAAAATTAAAATTTCATAAAAACATTCAAACTTATTTTCTGGATAATTTTATTTTTTGAGTTATATCTTTGTTGTAACAAGTGAACAATATATAGAATATCTACATATCAGATAGGACTATTTGCGAATGTCGCACTTTCTTGGATATTCAAGGAGATAATATTAAAGAATAAAAATATTCAACGTATAAATACTCAACGCATTTATTTTCTCCCACGGAGAAGACTTCTATTATACGTTCGATAGAGATAGAATGAGCGATTTTTGTCGCCTTCTTCACACGTCGCATTAGTTTGCACTCTGTCCGACATGATTCGCGACGTAACTGCACGCAAATAGAATTTTGTTTACTATCACGAGACCTAACGCGTCGTCAATCTTGCGACAGTCTTTAACGATTCCGATCTCTGACGAATACAAGCATAAATTGATTTCGATTGCGTCAATTCCTTTATACAAGACATTCTTTCATTTAGTTACGTTGCAATCTTGCATTTGCAAAATCTTGCAAATTCTAGTATAATATTGCAGAGATATGAAATGCAAAATTATAACGAAATTCAAATTTTAGATTACTAGACTACAGTTATTTTCATTAATCTCCTTTTCTCTAGAAGTCATTTCTCATGAAATATTGTAAAGAAAAAAATATCAGATTCAGTTTAATTTAAAAAATTTTTTTAATATTTGATTCTCTTCCATTGATACTCTCTTAAACTTGTAGAATGAATCTTATTCTGAAGAATGAAATTTCACTCTTCAGTTTTTATCAATGTAGTTTAATTTTAATCTCGGTCAATTAACTCCTAATCTTTATCTAGTTCTAAGAATTATTCTAGTAATAAGAATAGAAAAAGATGAAGAGCAAGTTGAATCGAAATTATCTACATTGTTTATCTACATTGGTAGAAACCGGCATTGAAAATTGAAAATTGAATACTCTTTTAAAATCAATTTTCACTCTTTAGAGTGATTGCATTCGAAAGAATTTAGAGAGTAATAATCTTGTATATGAGTTACTGGTTGGTTTGTTTTCTTAACGCGTGCGTCGCCATCATGGCGACATTGTGTGTTCATACAACACGATGACAATCGCACACTGTTTAAAAAAACATCATTAAGGATGTAAGTCTTTCGCGTAAATTCGACTGGGATAAATTCTGTCGATAGTATCTCGATATACCTTTATATTTTTTGAAATCTGACTTTTAAAGATTAAACCTCTTTTTGAAAACTGACTCAATTTTCACTTTTTAGAATAAAAATTCTAAGCCAAAAATTTTTGAAGAGTAGTTTTGATTTTTTTCTGAACAATCTACTGAGATTGATTTGAAAATGAGATTCATAGGGGAATGTATCGAAAGGAATTCTTGGAAAAATGCAGAGTTGATATATCATTTTCGTAAAGTGTAAATTGAGTTTCCACATAGTCTAACAAGTCCGTATGATTTACGCGCATCTAACTTAGTCTGTAGCCTGATTCGAATAATTTTATGCCTTGAGATTTTTTATATCTATAAATATCCACCAATTATTACATATAATCCCTTTATGACCTTTGCATGTCGTCAAGATAGACTAACTTTTTATTAATCGTGTCTGGTTCCATCTCGATAATTTCGTTATCAAACGCATATACGGTGCATATACTGAAAAGAGAGTCTGGTAATAGCTATCGAAAATTGAGTGAAATAATTTCAATCACAAAAAATAATTTTATTTTTCTAAATATTTAGTAAGTACTGCTACATAATATAATAATGTAACCAACAAACAACTTAATCATTAAATATTCAGAAAATTAAATTACCAATAAAATTATTATTGATTATATTAATCGCAAACACTTGATTAAAATTATTTTACTCAACATTTGGTAGCTATTAGCAGATTCTTTTTTTCAGTATATCTTTGAGCAACTTTTTCGAAATTGAAATCGGAAATTTCCAAGTAGTCATACCGAGTAGCCGAGTATACATGCACATTATATATATATATATATATATTCAATGGCATCATGTTAAAGAAATAGAATACAGTCGAAGCGGTCGGACGCGCGACGCCATCGTTGATGGATTTGGCCTTGGCGGCGTTTCACGAAGCGTATATAGCCCGTGCCTCTCGTGCTCGAGCTTCTCCTCACCTGCCAATTTCGGTTATTTTGATGCATACTGGTTTGAATGTCGGTCGGTTATATTCTTTCCCGTCAATCAGTGACGTTTGGTTACTGTCGTACATCGCATATTGATGACAGCGTTACGCAAAAGGGAGCTTTCGCAAATCGGTTTCGACGAAAGATCGAGAGGTCAACTACGCGCGTTGTCGAATGCGACAGCGCGCAAGCTTGGCATGGAACAACTAGAAACTGCGACCTATAATGTTACCGTGTATAACATTAGCATTCTCTATTTAAAAATGATCTCAAAACGTTCCTTCCGCAACCTATGCACTCGCACGAATGATATTTCGATCATTCAATTTAATGGTCAATTGTGATCAAGAGGAAATTGCTTAAGAAAGAAATAATACTACATCATTTTAACGAATGTCTTATTGTATTAATGCTACACGGAGAAAAAGTTGAGTAATTTTTATCTTACTAATAAAAATGTTCTAATTTTGCCAAACTTATAACAAACTTGTCTGAAAGTAAAAATATTGGAAATATCTATAAGGTAAAAATACATTACAATTATATTATAGTATTCAAGTGATTGTATAAATTTTGATTGTGTAAATCATACTATTCTCAAGACTGTAAGCACGAGCAAGTAAGAACTCTCAAAATTTATTTTACAGAATGTAAAAGTATCTTATAGTTTGAGGTAGTTTTAAGAGTATACTTATAAGATGATCACTTATTTGCCAGAAAAATAAATTTTTAATATAAGAAGGTGCCTGTTTCTATTATTGACCTGCCAATTTCATAAAATTTGCTAGAATTCCAGCGCATATTACTTTACATTTCTCTTCGTGTAGAAAGAACGAATACGAAGAGACGAAATGGCTCCTTACACGCATGGAGTAACATGCTCAAGAATTGACATCATGTTATTAGCGCGTGACCGTGCGAAAGTTCGCTATTGTTATGTAGAAGCGATGAAAATGATTGATTTAAAATTATTATTTTATTCCGTAATCAAGGAACATGGTTATATCATATTTGATACTGTTATGTTGTAGTTTCCTGGTGAGTGCATCCTCACATACATGGAGTTTCAGTTGGATAGCGCAGAATACTGCCAGGCTCAACACAAATAGAGAGACACGCCCATACTCCCTGACAATTATTAGACATCGTTAAGGTAAAGAGAGGAAGGCTAGAAACACCTTGGAGAAAGAAAGAAAGATATTAAAGTAGTAGAGAATTATCATCGGGGAAGCCAGAAAAATCATCAACTAGTCATCTTGCAAGACATAGAAGAATTTAATAGAAATTATTAATTTACCTTAGTAGATGCAAGCATCGTAGATACTGAGCGCACCTGTGCTACAGGAGCACCCAGTGCCAAATAGGTAAGAATAGCATTTTTCCAAGAAAAAAAGCTGTAAAAAAGCTTTTTCTTCATCCTAATAATTAAATTATATTCATCATCTACAATTGTATTGATTTCAGGTAATCTTCCGTGAATTATAGTCAAAAAATTTTAAGTGGGAAGAATAAAGCGCATATCAACACCGCCTAATGTAACGTAGCCCTTACTTTTTCGGCGAAGTTCGCATCCCGACGATCCTTTCTAAATTCTACATGTAAACCCACGGTTCTGTCCTCTGTAAAAAAATAATATATTCTATTAGTTAAATGAAAAACAACTTTATAAGACTGACATTTAATGGGCTAAGTTGTCAAATCCAGCCTTTGTCGCTTCGTATAGTGTGGCACACGTACGAGATCTTTAAGAGTTAAAAACAATAAGAGAGGATAGATTTATAACCATCTCTGTGGTTAAGAAGGAAATGAGCAACATGAGGGTGAAGGATATCAGACCGGCGCCCGCCGAGATTGAATACAAAAACATGAAGTTCCTCATTACTGATCGGCCCAATGATCAAACTATCCATACCTTTATTCAAGTTAGTATATGAACGAAACTGTCCGCGAGACATTGCGCCAAATCTTTATTTTTATTAATATCTATTATAAATTGCATTAAATTTCTTTAATAGGAACTGAAAAAGCACAATGTAAAGGAGGTGGTAAGAGTTTGCGAACCAACGTACAAAGTAGAGGAACTGAAATCAGAAGGGATCAATGTGATAGATTTGGTATTCGACGACGGTACATTTCCACCAAACGAGGTAAAGTTTTTATCTTCAGTCTATTTTTATTGAGATCTATTTTTATTGAGAAAAGTAGGAAAACTCGAATGAAAATAAATTGTTTATATGTTTTCCATTATTCATATAAATTTTCTAGGTAGTAGATGAATGGTTCGAGTTGCTAAAAAACCGATTCCGAGAATCACCTGATGCATGTGTGGCGGTGCATTGTGTCGCGGGTCTTGGTAGAGCACCGGTTTTGGTTGCGATAGCTCTCATTGAACTTGGGCTCAAGTTCGAAGATGCTGTTGCCCTTATCAGAGAGTAAGTCATCTCTATAATGCATAACACACTCCGTAATCTTTGATTATTCAAACAATGGAATACGTTACGTGAAATGCAAAATAAAATTTGTTATGATTTTTTTCTCTCTTTGTTCTAGAAAAAGACGAGGCGCCATAAACGCGAAGCAGTTAACTTTTCTTGAAAAGTATCGTCCTAAATCTCGATTGAAGCTCAAGAATGGACAAAAAAATTCCTGCTGCATTCAATAGATCAAAGAACACTTTAGAAAAGGAGAAGATGGGGAAAAAATCACTAATTCATACTGATTGGTATAAATGTGTAGAATTTTGCGCCTGACAACAAATGGCATATTGTAGCAAATCTGTTCTGAATGGTCTATCACTGGAAATGCAACGTTGCTTGATAACTATCAATCAACTTTGAAGCATATTTTGCTTTACCTAATTTTATATTTCGGGATGAGTCATTACATAACACAAAAGAATACGATTCAAAATTGTTGCTATTTCCGTTTATGAAGATAAATTATATGTTATTTTTGATACTTGATCAATATTGACCATTGAAGAACAAAAATTAAATCTTGAAATGGTAATAATTATTTTTAAAAATCAATAATTATATTATTACCATTTAACTTTACTTATTTGTAAATCGTGACGTAAAAGTTGTTCATACATACATGTACAAACTCGTACGTTATACATACTTATCTTTTTCTTAAGACCAAAATTCTTTATAAACACTTTATAATAAACAAAAAGAGAATATGATTTTTCTAATTAGAAAAGCGAAAAATGTAGGAAAATCAATATATGATTATAATGAATGTGACATTCAGTATATTATCAATTTGTTATTTCATTAAGATAGTAAATTGTGTTATGTTAGTGTGGTACACATACATATATACGCATACACACAAACAGAAATAAAGAATTTATAATTTGCAAATATATAATCTCTAGAAAATGCTACACATTTGATTGCAAACTAAATTTCAAGATATGTAAAAGTATCCGAATTGGAATTAACATATAATTAATATTTATATCTAATTATATTTCTTTTTAAATAAAATATATCGAAGCAATTTGCTTTGAACGTCAAATACGATAATAATTTTTAGGAAGATTTTATATATAGATTTTTCGCAGCATGTGATCGAAATAAAATGAAAATATATATTTATATTCTTTTTAAAAAAATGGCTTTTCAGACAGTTTTTTTCGATACAATTTATCTCTGTTATAATTGCAAAATAAGAAATTTCAATATCAAAATCATTTCTACAATGAATCAAGACATAATAAAGAAGAATCGATTTTATGCTAAAAAAAGAAATATACATTTGCATATTAAACACATCACACTTATATAACATGACTTTACAATATATTGTCTTCTTTTTCTTTCTTTTTTTTATTATATACATTACATAGAATTCTATTAATTATAACTAATATTAATTTTATTTACTAAAATATATTAGCGACAATTTATGTTTGGTTTACACATTTTGTAATTTATGTTTGGATTATACATTTATGATATTTGATTTGCAATGATTTGATAAAACATGAATTGCAGAGCATTAAAGCTCTAAAGTGTTTCAAATTAAATTTAAGATATTTTTAATTTGAAAAACAAACGACAAACACATTACGTTGCATTTCCAATGGTATACCGAACCGCTGATGGATGTTTTTAACTCTTATTGGACTTGGAATCTGCGTTAACTTGAGTGATGGATAATGAGAAACTAATGTGAAGCAAATCACTCCAGAGCTGTATATCACGTATTACCGTAGCTCAATGACAATTTTATCAAAATCTTTGCATATCTAACTTTTAGTCAAAGTAGATTTTTCAATCTGGTATACAAGCATATATGTAAAGTCATCATCGTCTTCTATTTTGGTAAAATTGTCAATGATGCTGTGTACGCCACACTAAACTGTGTTCAAAGGATAGAAAAATTCACTCGTAAAATAATAATGAAATATAATACTTAGAACATTTCACGTGTCTGCTGATTTCATGTGAATGTACGTTATTTTGTATGCTATCTGCTTCTGATTATCTTCAACAATGGATAACAATGCGTACCGGAAATGAAACTATTGCACAATGGTTGTACGGCAATCAAGTTTGATTGCTATGTATTACTACATTCAACCAAACAAATTTAATTGCCATTCCCGAGACATCCAAGAGATCCGCTGTTGTGTTCCAGAACATGATGAACTAATGATTATGTATCATTACACGTTTGTTAATTGTATTGGCAATTTACCTCCTATACAAGTGATAAACTAAACTCGGTTGACATAATCGATTAGGAATCGATTACTTAACTACCAAATAAAAGACAGGAGACAATTTTAATTTACTTTTATGTACGTATTCTTTAACGAGTGACAATAGGGTACATTCACTACAATCGCAGACTCGAATCGAAATTAAAATCTGATACCGCTCCTTTTTTGTAATATTAAAAACTGCAATATTTTTTACCAGAGGATGGGACGAGGGATATTCGGATATATATAAAAGCAAATGATTCAACCTTAGAGGCAAAAGTATCATTACTTTTATTCGTTTAATTTTAGTTCAATTATGATAATTACAGCAATTTAACATGTTTAATACAATTCTTTTCTAAAAAAAAAAAATCATGCGATATTCGTGATGAAATAGATATTATTTTAACCAGTTACCAGTATAATTTTCATTATTTTTTTAATTATTATCCTTGCGCATCGATTCACTTCTTCAAGGTGTAATTAAATTGCTAAATAATTTCTTTTTAATATCTGTGATATAATTTTCTTATATACATTTAAAAAAAATATAGACTTAGAAGCAGACTGTGTTATTAAAGCTGTGATGTTAACAGTTGTAAAAAATTATACACGTTGCTGTTTTATTGGAAATTAATATTCAATTACAAAAAAAATATAACATGTAAAAATTGCTCTGCTGTGCAATAACAATACATAATCGTATTTATAAACGAAACATGCAAGTATGAAATATTTTATTTCTCGAAGAAATGAATCGAATTGCTGCAATATATTGATGTTACACAAAAAACAAATGCAATTATAATGAAAATTATTTTTTTTAAATAGCTACTTGATGTCGATCTATAATAATTTCATATATTGATCAAGATCTTTTTGTGTTTAATCATATGTCTAATGTGAATATTTCAAGGAAGAACAATTTAGATAGCAAAGAAATCCTCTATTTTGAACCGACATAAAATAAGAACAATCACTCCCTACAAATTGATTAAACAAGAAATAAAAAATAACGAGTTAGCGCAATTTATAAATAAAATAATTACTGTTTAATTTCTCAATATAATTTCCTATCTCTATATCATTACACAATTAGTTTTAATTAAATTAAACATTAAATTAAATCGTTTTGTTACATTGTAAACATCAATTATGAAATAAAAAGGAATGGAAGTTGTTTTGTGAAAAAAGAAATGTTTTATAATAATTCTTATACCTTGATGTATATTGAATATAAATAAATTTTTTGGCTTTATTCTCATCCCCAAGGAAATATGAAATACTTGTGTTATCTTTCATATGTACGGTTCTTTACAATATAATAATATATATTGTAGAAGAAATATATTAGCGAAATGATATAGACATTTAATATATAAAAAAACTATCTTATACTTGTATACCTTCATTTTCATCAAATTTAATTTTCTGTAACTTATTACAAAAACATATCATCATATTGTGGAGGAGGTAAATGGTCATCATCGGGTCTACGACGATGTGGTCTCATGGGATCCAGTTCAGGTGGACCAAAAGGATCGAATCTTGCACCAGGTGGTATCGCATTTCTGCAATATTACATTTAAATTGATTCTTAAATTAAAATAGATTCTCATACACGTATGTATTAGTTTAATCATATAACATACGGCGGCAATACTCCAGGTATTCCCAAGCCTCCTGGTGAACGTCCAATTTGACGACGCCTCGTGTCAAATGGATCGAATATCATACCTCCGCCTTCTCCAAATGGATCAAGATCTCTACTTCCTACGCCCACATATTCAGGCCTAATGGAAATTAAATAATCTGAACTAAAATACTAGATCATTTAAGATAGAATAATATATTGGACGTCTAATGAAAAGACATCTTGTATATCATTAGAAAAAAATAATAAAATTTACAAAGCAACATATAAGTTTGCACGTATACATTATATTATTTTACATAATAAAATATAATAATAATATCGATTTCTCTATAAATGCTGTAGTCTAAATTCTTTTTTACTTGAGATGCGCAATTCATCTAAAGTGATATAAAAAATCTTATGTGGACATAATTAAATATAAAAAATATTTATATGGATATTAATTAAATCAATATTGAAAAATTACCGATTTAATGCCCGATTACCGGGTATCCTCAATGGAGAATCAGCTGGAGAATCAATGGGAGGAACCTCATTCCTTCCGGAGGAACTTCCGGGATTATTTAGTACGGTTGTTTGGGTCCCTGCTTCGTTAGAGCATATCGTACTTACAAAATCTTTTTGTATATTATGTAAAATTGTTTGATAGGATGGTATTACAGTCTCTAAAGGTCCATGTAACGCAGATACAGTTTCCTCGATAGGAAACGAAATGTTAGAAACAGAATTCTCTTGGTGTTTCTATAAGAATAT
>Ga0157364_1003547_pt1 | contig 15157 bp, 14 predicted proteins | sample AttsexASBM2_FD_111476 | JGI IMG/M metagenome (GOLD analysis project Ga0157364, IMG submission 111476) | Fungus gardens microbial communities from leaf cutter ant in Ribeirão Preto, State of São Paulo, Brazil - Atta sexdens ASBM2 | ecosystem: Host-associated > Fungi > Mycelium > Unclassified ... | reverse complement strand
TATATATATATATATATATATATATATATATATATATATATATATATATATATATATATATATATATATATATATATATATATATATATATATATACATATACGAAGATGTTAAGAATATCTGTCAATAATTATATAATTATATAATTATGCGTATTATATAATTATATAATATATAATTATATACGATTACATGTGCTACATTATAAATCTGTGTATAATTTATAATATAAGAAGTATAGATCGAATTCAGTATCAAAAAGAACAGAATTAGCAGCATAATGTAACAGAAAGCATCGCAGAAATCTTACATCTCGTAGTGTTTATGATAGTTTAAGATTATACTCACATTATGCACAAATAATAATAATAAAGCAAATTGATTGTTATTCGTGAAATTATTTGAATCACGTATAGCCAATCATCCTGAATTAAACTCTTCACGACAGTGTTATTGTAGAATTAAATTGACAACAGACATAATATCAATAAAATAATGAGGGATATAAATAGACAGATTTTTCTTGATTTGCGTTTCAACGGTGCAATGACTGAAACGCTGGAGACAAGAAATATTAATATAGACTCAAAGAAAGATTGTATTCAAATTTTACATGTAGTCATTACATATATACACGACGTATACATCGAAAGTTACCTCTCCTGCGTACAGACATAAAAATGGAGATTGGTGTATTGACTAGAAAATTGTTTCTCCCTGCATCTACATTACTGTACATGTATGATATACTTTAACGTAATAGTGCGCGCTTAACAATATACATATTACTAATTACATACTTGAATAAAATAATTATAAATATATAGAAAGATATCACCAGGAACATTGATATGACATAATCGGCGATACATTTTATGAACACGAGATTTTATACCTAGTAAATAGCTTCCGAAAACCGTGCTTCAACGTGTTTTGGCATGCTTTTATTGCCTGACTGATTTATTGGGATATCACGTCTGAATTTAGTTAGTTAGACAAAAGTCGTGTCGTTTTCTTTTAATTCGATATCCTCGGTACGGTTGGATCATTGGCTTAATTCTTGAACTCCAGCGTTTCATTAGTCTGACTGTCTATAGCTTGAGGAGAAAAAAAGCTGAAAAATGTTATGTGCAATATTACGCATTTAAAAGACATTATCATGGAATGATCAACTTTATATATATCTCATGTGTTTATAACAACAATCTAAAATATGAAAGTGTACTACATATCATGCTTCAACATTACTCGCACTTCAGATATATCCATCTTGCGGATCTTTCAAGAAGAAATAAATGTTTTTAGACGTTTCCTATTTGGTAACACAAGTTAACATAAGTATCGTTCTGTTTTTGTTACTCGTGGAATGCCAAGAAAGATAGAACATTTGTGTTACTTGTGTCACTAAACAGAAAACGTTCTTTAACAGCATATCATCATCGAGAGTTATTTTATTGAATGTTACAAAGATTTTCCTTGATTTGATCATCCTTGGTCGCGTTGGTGGCAAAACACAAGAACTTTAATTTACGATGAACGTAATCGGTGTACCGCAACTCGATATATCTAAAGTCCGAGTAAAGTTCTATCTAATCCTCCGTACGCTGAAAATACCTAATCTCGATGCGTTTACAGAGATTCACGAGCTTCGGATGATCCCGTACGATCATAGCCAGCTTGTTGTCAAGTAGCGGCGTCGTGATTATCGTGAATATGTGACCAAAAACCAAAGCGTCCAACTCGTTGGGTTTGCTACATACAAAATCATGCGAATAAATCTCGTTAATATCGCATTTAGCGATCGATATGTATATTTATATATTTGTAAAATCGTTACATATTTACTTAGAAAAAGTTAGATATTTCGTTAATTTATCGACAATGTAAAAGAATGCTCGGAAAAAGGAGGAAGCGATTCAGGTTGTGATCGAAAGCCATCCCACAGAGTATCTTTGGAGACTGATTCAATTATTTCAAACTCTTCCGCAATCTCGTTTTGTATTCCAAAACTAAAGTAACGATGTTCGATTCTGAACATGTGCTCGAGAAGCTTGGGAAACTGACGAATTATGGCAGCGACTTCTTCATTGTAAGGGAAGGAAGGCGACGTGAGAGTATAAATATGACCATATACCAAGGCATCGACTTCGGTGGGTCTTATGGAACAGGATAATTTGTCAAGTGTCAACTGAATCAATAACAAAAAGGAGAAAGAATGAGAAGAAACACAATTACTACTTACTCTTTCCCAAAGAAAAATTCTTCGTCCGCTAGCCTCTCAGATAATGCTATGCAACACTTCTTTACATCATCGAAAACTTCATCCAAACTTTTGTTGTACCAGCCGAGTATGCTGAGTTTTTTTATGACTTCTCGTCTCTTCTGCCAATTCAGATAATGATTAAGTGGCCAAGGATATACACTTCCGTGCCTCTGCTTTGTGACGTTTAAAATCACAGGGTCTACCCAGCAGATATATAGCTCAGCATTAACAAATACATTATTAACAAGAGACTGGTATGCTCTCATGTCCACTTTGCCATCAGGGTCCAGATGATCGGAGAGACTTATTCCTTTACTTCCTATGTGTGCCACTATACCATCAAACTCAGATATTAACTTTGTGCCGCACTTGATGAAGGGCACGCGGCCTGACGGTGACATAAACTCTGCATTCTTCCTCGGTTCTATTTGAAAATCGAGCTGACACATTTTGAGGAAAGCCTGTACTGCAAGACAGTTTGCATTGTCGGGAAGCAGAATCTGCTCGACTTCGTATGGCTGATACAAGGTAATTGGTTGTGGCCATGGCTCCTGGGCTGCGACAAGAGAATGCATTTGCTAGCGACGCTCACAAGGTGATTCACCTATATTCTCTAATGACACTTACATAATCGGTACTCGCACACATGTGAAGAACTAACGAGTGAAAAGCTACGACATAAGGGAAAAAACTGGATGATTGAGGTAAGGTCGAATAGTTGGATATTTACGAATTTGACGGTGACAGCATGCAAGAAGGCTATGTGCGGTTTTGTTTACAGTTTTGTTGATGCAAGGTTAGATCCCTCAAGCGGGATTTGTGGGAACGGCGGTTTGGACAATGCGATTCAACGCAATTTTCAGACGTTACCTTCCAATTCTACCGCGATCGAATCGCCCAGCAATACGTGCGGCATGTCTACGACAATCGTACGACGACGCTGCCTCTTATTTCGCTGCCTCAAAATCCACAATCGATCGCTCCCATAAAAGCGCCACGAGCGAGAAACGAGCACACGCACTTTCTCCCTTACGGCCTCACATATGTTTATATCCAGTTTATATCTTATATATCGCGAAATAAAATTGACAAAAATAGACCAAATTCATGGAAAATTCGATTATATTTTGATTAATTTAATCAATATAAATTTATCAAATCAAAATATACTTTTTAGTATTTCGTATAACGTGGACAGAATTATTGTTGTAGAAAGAGTTTGATTAATGTTATGTGTGTGTAGTTATAATTAAAATTTGTTGACTCCTCGGCCCATCAAATCAATTACTTATAAATTAAATTAATTGGAGTTTAATTGAAAGTATCATATTTACCATGTAAATTAATAAAGCATCGATCAAGATCCCTCGTAGAAATATCTCCAGTTTCTTCCGCGTCGACTTGAGATTTCTCCTGAATCGATGCAAACAAATTAAATCTTACAATTAAATCAAATCTCTGTTTCGCAATTATTTATGAAATATTATATTTATATTATATTTTATGTTATGTTACATTAATTATTATGTTATTATTCGTTGAAAAGTAACCTTTGAGGACTCGAGAACAGATAGAAATGCATGCAGAACACGTGCGTACAATGACAAATTATTTTTCTTTTCTATATCTTGAAACTCATTCTGATAAGAATGCATGGTCGTTAAACAAGAACCTCGTATTTCCCTGTTGATAAGACTTGTAATTTGCCGCCGCGGTTTAAATTTTGGTCCGAATTTTATAACTGCGATGTGTTTTTTTTCTAAAAGTGCAATTTTATGCAACGAAGGAAAGCTAGCTTTTTATCCCCACTTCGATCACACTCAAAGTAGTATTCAAAAACTGTTCGCTCTTCTCCTGCTTCCTTTTGCGTATCTTCGCTAACTTTAAATTAGAAATGAAACTGGCGAACACAATCGTTAGAGAGCTGAAAAAAAAGAGAAACGATGGAATTCAACAACAGAGCAAAAAAAAACTTGCGCTAAGAGATAATAAAATAGAATAAAGAGTGTTTCAAAACAAAACTAAATTGATTCATATATGCGCGAACTGAATTTTGTATACGTAATATTGAAATGAGATGAAAATTACAAAAGCGAATTTATTAGAATATTTATAATTCTATTAGTCAGTCAAATTCTAGTGAATTTGCTCATTTTTGTAATTTTCACCTTGTTTGAAAATACACAATCAATCCTTATATAGAGATCTCTCAGTTTTTGGAGATTTTTTACTACAATTGTTTAACATATATTCGAATTATACATTAAAAATTTCTATTTAAATTATACGTATTTAAATTACTATATATATTATATAACGTATATTAAATAAAAACTCCAACTTATATGCCAAGTTTATAATTAGATAAACTTAATATTTGTTAACCATTTCTACATGTTTCGTTATCCACAGAATACAAACTATATGGCATCAATATTATAATTTTTTTTACAAACCAGGGTTTGTAGAAATAATATTTTAAACATATTTTAAACTATTTAAAACATGCTTAAATGCGATGTTTTTAACATATTTTAAAAAGTTTTTTATAATACTGTCTAAAGTATGTACGAAGCATTAAAAACATATTAATAAAACATTTTTTTGCCAACTCTGCTTTTAATAATATACGTATATAAATCTAATAATAACACATCATGTTTTACATTGTTGAGCCTAACATTATTAATTATAATATTGTTATAATATTACTGTTAGTTTCAGCAGCTGTGCGGATCTAAAATATATATTAAAAATGAAATATATAGCGAGAGGAAAAAATTTATTCTTTCCAGTTTAATTGTAAATTCTGGAATAACAATACGCGTACTATTACAAATTGCAGACTCTTTTATCGCCGACAAACACGCGTACTATGTCAAGATCAAATGGGTGAGAACCTTCCGGGTGGTCCGAACTCCGAAGTCATTGGGGGCGAAAGAGGGGAGTGCTCTGAACTTTGGAGCATATTTGTGATTGATCGCGATTAATTGCGGAGGACGATTGGCATGCGTGACGTTTGTCGCCTCGCTACCAATCACGCGATCTCATTGACTCTCCGAAAGGCCGAAAAATTTAATCAAATTCCATCGAGACGCGACAGTTGCCGATACTGGATTTCGTTTCGATTAATAAGAAGATCGTGTGAGAGAGAAAAAGAAAAAAAGGAATGAAAAAAACAGAGAAAGAAAGATGGAAAAAAGTCATCGATTTGGCGTATTATAAAAATATACCAGAAAATTGAAGACAAAGCAGAATATTTTTCAATGACGAATCTCTATCCTTTTTCATATCATAGATTTTTATGATATATATAAGCTTGAACTTTTTCGTTTAAACAAAAGTTTAAGCTTTAATTTATATCTAAAAAATATTACAAATATATAGAAAATATATATTTATATATTACATAGATATATATAATTAATAAATTATGTATGTATTTGAAAATAGAATCAGAATTGAAAGAAGTACGTATTCCTGATCGAGTATATAATATCGAGTCACCGTCCTCCTCTTCCTTATCCTCCTCACGTCCGTCATTCTATATGTTCTATACGTTCTGTAGGTTCTGTATGTGTCTGTATCGTCTGTATCGGCGCGTGAATGTATATGAGTACGAGCAGTACGAGTGAGCTGTGAGGATAGAGGAGCATCGCGTTGCGCAAACGACCCGCGTCGGGTGACCAGCAGGCCGCCAGTCTACCTAAGTCTATCGTTCACGCCGAGCTATCATCTTCTTGCGCTAAGCGCTACGTTCAGAGGTAGGTATACTGTACTTGTTGCTTACGGACGGGCCGCGCGGCGCAGTTCGTCACGGGGCATAGATAGAAGTGGGATACTGGGATAGAGAAGGAGAGCGAAGAAGTAACGGCCGGTCGTGCGAGAAGAGAAGAGACGAGACGAGAAGAGAAGAGAAGAGAAGAGAAGAGAAGAGAAGAGAAGAGAAGAGAAGAGAAGAGAAGAGAAGAGAAGAGAAGGAAGTAGGAAAGAAAGGGAAGACTACACGCACGGCTCTCCACGCGACACCTCCGTCTCGCACGCGCCGATCAGCGCGGATCATCGCAAGCCGGGTGAGAGAAACAAAAAGAGATAAAACGTGTCTCGGTGACGATCCACAATCGTCACCGATATACGTCAGCACTGGTGAGCACTCGACAGCAGGGTCGTCGGGTAGCCTCGATCGAACGACGGGGCACGTATCGTGTCTCCGGCTACTCCGCCGTAAGAGCTGGAAAGCCCTGGCCTTCCTAACCTAAATTCTAAATTCTGTCAGTCGGCGCCGAAACTACCGAACGGTAGTCGGTACGTCGAGGAAGAAAGAATGAGCCAATGAGAAGAAGGTGGACGGCGACGAGGTTTCTCTCGTTTTCCTTCTCTCTCGCCGTCTTCTAATTTCCCACCTCCAATTTTTTGACAGCTAAAAATACAGTTTTTGATAGCGGCTACGTCGCGACTATTTCGGCGCCGGCCGTAATGCCTATAATTCTCGGCTGCACTTTTCCGCGTTCGCGAAGGTCCCTCCTCGCCGACGCGTGAAAATCCTTCGTGCGATGTCCTTTCTTTTTTTTCTTTTCTCATAAAAAATGATCTGCGCGGTAAAAAGGAGCAGTGCCTTGCGATTCGATCGAGGCGTAAGTAGATCGAGATCTCGCATCGATTCGCGACTAGTTCATTGTTTACCAATCGTATACGTTTATGGATTATGATATGCAGCGTGTCTCGAACGCACGAGGATCGACGATACGCGCCAACCACATATGTACATCTGTTTATCGACGTAGAATAGCGTCATTAGCGTCGCTAAACGACAGTTAGCAGATCGAAAGAGGAAAACAAGGTGTAAGGGGCGAATACAGCGCATCGGTGTCGAATCGCACGCAAATATGAATGAACGAATACCGAAGTCACCGGAGATCGGATATCGATTTATTTTTAGCCACGTACGTTATCGACTATCCTATCTTGCGCACGTTATTTCACACCCTGTGTCACTTGTAATTTATGGGAACCGATAATTATTTCTCCGAATAAAATGTTTAGATTTACATTTTATAACAGATCGTCATTGATACTTGAAAATTTCCCATATTTTCAGGTTGATTCGATTGCGAAGTTTTTCACGCTATAATTTCGAACAATTTTGAACGAGATAAAATTTAAATCCCATTTTCAAAATTCAAGTTTTATTTCTTTCTGTTTGATATCTTTCTTTGATATCCTCCACACAATGAAAGAGTTATCATACTTGAATCCTCGAAAATTGGATTCAAATGTTATATTTCGTTCAGAATTGTACTACCTTGTCCTAACATTTTTTTTTTCAGCAAACCCGATGCTATCTTAAATCGTAATTCCTAAGCTTCAAGTTGGTTAGATTCCAACTGCAAAATTTAGAGCTTGGAGCAAATTAACGTCACAACTCGAAGCTTAGATTAAAAGGCTAAGAGGTTACTACATCTATTAGACCGAAGTTAATCCTAAGATAACACAGAGTACATGCGAGGAACAAACAATTGAAACAACAAAGTCAACTCTTTTTTTTTCAGCCAGCAGATCCGATGAAACTGAGTGAAACGAAGAACGCAATTCTCACGCGTGGGACGACACAATTAATTAGCAAGCCGAACCGTTTTCAGATTTCCAACGAGAACAATCTGCGCGTCGGTCCTTTTACAGAGATATGTAGTGCACGAAAGATGTCACGTCTAGATGTACGTGGCGCTCTCACGTGCGCGCGTATCAGCTTTATTTTAATCTCTTTCGCGCTCTTTAATGCCGAACGACTCGTCATCTCATGGGGAAGTTAATCGTTATTTTATATTTAGCCGGTTTAGCTGTATAGTTTTATTGTGATGCGCGCACGAGAGTACGCTTTTAATATAGATTAGATGTTTATATATACATATACGCGACAGAATGAGTCAGGCAGTACATATTGCATAAGAAGTCGCGACGCTGGATGGGTCTATGTCCAGACTTAGCCGCAGATTGCTTGTATCAATAAATGCAACGTTGGATAGATATCTGTTCAACAAGTAGCGTAATTTTATTCGTTCATTGACTTGCTCGTTCGTTATCTAATTCGAAGAAACAATAACATTAAAAAAAATTTTTTCAAGTGTTTCTACATGCCTTTTTTCTTGTATTTATATATTTCTGGAGTTTTTCTTTTTCATCGGCCTTGTAATAATTTACTTCTATCGCACGAATTATTGGTGGGAATTACCCAAACGTAACGAAAGCGAAGGTTGAACAATTTTTAAAATAATTTGTTAAACGTTGTCACTTATAAAGAAACGCTTTGTTGCACTTCCAAGTTAGACGTTTGCGAAACACGCTGTCGCAAACACTTCTAATTCGCGATGAAGTGGTTTATAAGTAGGATTGTAATGTAAGTATACAAGTAATGCGGTGCAAAATAGCTTCCTTTACTAATCGTAATAATTTTTATATTTTTAATTATTTTAATTAAAATAATTAATCATACTCATTATTATAAAAATTTGCTGGTAATTACGGAAAAGAAAAAAATAATATCGCTGATGATAAGAAAATAGTGAGGAAAGAGAAATATTAAAATACTGTTATCATCATTATTTGATTACTCGAGCCGCTATCTGGTTATACTTGACATATTATCATGGAATTTATGCCGATAATTGTTTCCTGCGCAACGTACGTATGTCTACAGAATTAATTCTCCAACAGTTGAAATGCGCGCTTTACAACTTTCCATGCCTATAGATCGGTAGTTAAAATACGGTATACATTCGTAGTGTACACACACACACACACACACACACACACACGCACACGCACGCACACACACACGCACACACACACACACACAATATATTTATATTTGTGTATATGCTCTGTTTTCAGGAGGCTCATCATGTCGCATCATATCGTTACCGTATGCGTGGTGTGTGTACTGTGCACTGCACATGTACCCTGTTCGGCGCATACGAATTTGTCGGTGATGGCATCGAATAATTCAACAAATACCAAAAATCATTCGGATCCACAAGGACAACCATATATATACTTGAAGAATCAACAGAGATATGATCCAAGTAACTTCACTAGCAATAAACACGACGCTGTAAGATCTCATCCTATTCAACGCATTGACAGTAATAGCAATAATAATGTTTCGGTAACCACTGACGCGATATCAACTGCATCATATGATACTCATCTTAAAAAGCAGATGACGGAAAGCTTCAAAGGCGGCGGCAATCTGCAAGATATACGATCGTCAATTAACAACGCAAGTGTATCTATAAATTCGAGAGATACCGAACTTTTGGAGCGTCTTGCTCAAACAGAGTTGGTGACAAGTGTCAAACAAAAGTCTGCACGATATAGCGAAGATTTATATACCGTTAATAAATCTAGATTAAAAAGAGATGTGAATGAGAGGTACTTCATGCAGAAGATCTTTGAGGCCTATGGAGATGGAACGAGTATAACTATGGAAGGTTTTGAAAAACTTATCCGGAAATTGGGTCTACTAAGATTATTTGATACATTAGAGGTGGATAGTGATACCACTGATAGAAGTATGTATAAAATTAGTAGTAAACACATGTCCATATACACATTAAAAGATTATAGCAAACTTATCAAGAAAATCATCTTCATATGTTACAGATAATAATAAGAATTTTCCAAGTAAAGGCCTACACGACGCAGATAGTAACAATAACAAGGAAAGAGTAAGACATGCGCTATTTATCAAAATAACTTAATTCTTCAGAAATTTGTTTTGTAGTAATTATAATTATACATAATGCGATTCAGTGCATTTACTTTTATTTCAGTGCTTAAATAGTCAAGAGTTGCTAAGTACTGTTGCCCAAGATTCACACTACGTTTTCAATAATAACGCGACGACATTGCCTAGCTGGCTTTTCGAACGGGTGTGTCCCGTTCTTGTATATCAATTAGCGGCCGAATCCAGTTCGGAGAGAAACGGCTGTATACGAGTACCCGAGAATTACAAGCCTGTCATGCCAATCGATAAATTTTATACAGCGGAGGATTCGGCGCGTAATACTGTAAAAGGTATTATGTGAATGTGAACGAACAAAATGCAATGATCAATTTAGTCTTAAAGATAAGTCAGTTTTTTCTGAAGAAAGGCAATAAAAAAATTGTCATTTTTATTTATTCCAGTCTGGGTATATTCAACAGTTAGTATTTTCGTAATTAGTCTTAGCGGATTGCTCGGTGTAGTAGTAATTCCGATCATGGGAAAGAATTATTACCATCACGTGCTACAATTTCTAGTTGCCCTGGCCGTAGGTACTTTAACCGGTGATGCCTTTATCCATCTATTACCACACGCAAGTTTCTTTTATTTTATTAAGGTGTTATACGTCCGTAATAAAATGATTTATTTTAATATTACAGTATCTTTCTAATGTTTGTAGGCGATGATGCCACTTCATCACCATGAAAACGATAAACATCCTGAACACGAACATCATCACGACGAGAGTAACGCGTTATTAATCGATCATGTGAATCTACATAGTATGAATATGTGGAAAGGATTAATCGCTATGATGGGTTTCGTGACATTCTTTTTCACTGAGAAGGCGTTAAATATGATATCCGAATGGCGAAAGCATTGGCAGCATAAGAAAAAGGTGAATAAAAGAAGAATCTTTATCTTCATAAACGTAATTTCTTGTATTATATCAATCGGTGAAATAATATTATAGTTACCTACGCGCGTGAGAGTAATGAGGGAGAGCGATGGGCCAAACAGCAATGTTGTCGGTGAAAAGCTATGTAAACACAAATACTCTTCGTACCCGTATTGTTACGGCGAGATTGCTAGTGAAACTCAAGGTGACAGATGTTTTTTGTATTAAATTTAATGTATATTAAATTTTGCTGTTATCTGGGTTGTCACGTTTCGATCAAAATAGAGCAGCTTGTCATGTTAATATATTTACTTCAAAGACATATTGAAAGGTATGAAAAATAATCAATGAAATATGCAGATAATCATCACAATCGTCGAATGAATCATCATGAGAGACCACCTATCATCGAGGAGGAAAAACCATTGACATCCAATTGTAATTCTGTAACGAAAATCGTGACTGATGACATAGAGAAAAAACCAAAGGATGATTGGAGAATGGATGATCCGATTGTAAATGCTAAGAAAAATGCCGATGGTGCTGACGTATCATTAAATGAATCGGAGAGCTATACCGTCATTCTACGTGAACACGAGACCAAACATCACGGCCATAGTCATTCCCATGGTGCGTTTTCAACATTTTGTAATAAAATATAAATACTATAATCTCTTACGCAATGTGTGCATGTCTGATAGCATGATTCATTTCGATTCTAGGCCACGTACACTCGGCTCCCGAATCAATGTCCAACGTGGCTTGGATGGTTGTAATGGGGGATGGTCTGCACAATTTTACGGATGGCATGGCTATCGGGGCAGCTTTTTCAGCAAACATCGCAGGTGGATTCTCCACGGCTATTGCTGTTCTCTGTCATGAATTACCTCATGAACTCGGTATTGTATCCCTGATTCCTGATGATGTATCTATAAATACATATGTATTTATAACAACGGCGAATTTGATTGGATCGCATTAGTGCGTAGGGGTGTATATTAAAGCCGTTGTACACTAATTTAATTTGAGTGTAAAAGGAAAATACAAATATTTCGAATTATAAAATACATATTTTACCTAACAGCATAATAAAGTGAGTTGAGTATTTCACTATTTAATAGGTTTAATGGATTTCGATGTTTATAATAATCATTTTTATGATAATTTGTGTACGACGGCGATAATGTGCGTCAGTGCACACTAAGTGCGTCCCTTAGAATTCACTATTAGTAATACAATAATGTGAATATTATTCTTGTACAGGTGACTTTGCAGTACTTCTGAAAGCGGGCATGAGTACCAAACAGGCTGTTTTTTACAATTTATTGTCTTCAGTGCTTTGTCTGTTAGGTATGATAGGCGGAATATTGTTAGGAAGTACTCCCGACGCTACCAGTTGGATATTTGCGGTTGCCGCTGGAATATTTATATATATAGCATTAGTAGATATGGTGAGTATACTTTGTTCTACGAAAGATTTACGATAATTTAAGAATGAAATGCTTCTTGAATTACTTCTTTTTCCTTAGGTACCAGAATTATCGTCGAGTCATTCCGCGGAAAGTGGTTCGCGATTACAATGCATTTGGCAAACTTTAGGCTTATCGACAGGCCTTGGAATTATGTTACTTATCGCCGCCTACGAGCACGATCTTAAACATATTTTTGACAACTAGATTAATAAGTAATTGCTCTCGTATTAATGTTATAAATGAAATATCTTCCTGTTACGTTCAAACTATCGTATCTCTTTGTAATTTAATCTCATTTGCAATCTTTCAGCGTTTAACGTTACAATGAAAGTAAATTGTTCTCTCTTTCTTTCTCTCTTCCTTTTTGAAATTATTTCTTGTATTTCGAAAAAAAGAACGTAATGGGAAGGCTACACAAATTAGATCGCAGTTTAGATAAAGCGACAATATCTGAACTCGGATTGCCGATAAAAGTACTTTAGAAAAATGAAAGTGTTGAATTCCGAAAGAATAGGATTTCTGTTAGACAGAGTACCAGTAATCGAATTGTCAAGCAGTCGAATTACAAACTGTGTTAATTATTTTCGAACCAACTTGTATTAAAGATATTTCTATGCCTTTTCCGAGATCAGCTTGGAGATACTTTTATCGGGTGAGCAAAATTAATTTTTCCATCATAATAAGATAAATTTTTAATTGTCTAGTAGCTATGTAAATAGTTATCAAGAGACTGAACGATTTTGAAACAAGTAACAAATTTTTTTCTTTAAGAAGTTAATCATACGTCAACAACATTAATTATTGTCAGTAATTCACATTCATTACTGTTAAATGTATGATATTGAGGGAGAGTCATGTATAGTATTGTTTTACGAAAAAAAAACTTTGTACAAGCTCTGTGTAGATTGCATATGGGGCGTTTAGTATGATATTTCCGATTATTATTATCTGGGTAGAAGAACGGTACAAAAGAGTATATTTAAATATTGTTAGTTTGCAGCAAATTTGTGATAATTTTGCATAACCGAGTTACTTACGAATCAATGTATATTTCATTACAGATACACAACTACATTATTACGAGACTTTGAATATTATCATGTTCTTGCAATTTAAATAGATTTATTACTAGATTTTTAGAGATAAGAATGTCAGTTATTTTTTTAACTGCTTGTTATATTTTTTTTACAAGAAAGAAAAAAGTGCTCCACAGTCTCAAAAAAGATTTGATTCTCACGAATCAACACAGCTTAGGAGAAGTATCATACATGACAATATTTGAAACTTGTATTTATGTTTATAATACACAAGTGTTTATTTTCGCCAAATATTAATAATAACGATAATATTAATGATTGTAACGATAACGATAGTAATAATTTTAGGATTTTATATATACTGTATTGAAATGCTAAGAACTTTAAGATATTTTCACGTTGTCACTTTTACTTCATGATCGTTATGATATGCATATTGAAATGCATTTAAATGTAACGAAAAAAATTATAGCTATATAAGAAATTGTACTGTACGTTGCTATGATACATTGACTTTTCAAAATTATTGCTATTCTGTCAAAAATTTAATTCCATCCATATATTATAAGTTTCTTTTTTAATTATACATAAGTATTAATATATATATTTTTTATAACCAATAAGGCATGCGTGCAATTTTGGTTATTTTTATAGAAAATGTAAAAATGTAAAAGAGCGTTACATGTTTTTGTATAATCAATTTTGTTTGTGCACAACTGAGATTTCAAAACTATGCTACTGAGATACAAATAAAATAAACCGCACTCTTCTTTTAGTTAAAAAAAACTTATTTTACTTATTTAGTATTCGAATATAACATTTACTCGGATGATATCTGAGATAATAAAATATCTGATTAAGTATTTTAAATACTCGAATACTGAAATATTAAATGGCGAAAATGATTAAGAAAACAACCCACCAATAGAAAATAGAAAATACATTGCTTAATTTAAATAAATATTAATAATAAAATTATAAAAATTCTTGTTTCTCAAATTCCTTGAAGATACATCTTTAGTGTAGTATGAAAAGAGTACTGAAATGATACAATTTAATATCTATTATATAAAAAAAATAATATTAAAGTAATTAATAACAAGATTTTATAACAACAAAAGTAACTTCACTTTGAAAATCATATAAAAATATTTTGTTATACAGTGACAAAATCATCCTGATTGTTCATCTGCGCTGACAAACTGAACGCCGTACTATTCAAGTCTCATTATTCAAGCTCTCATTTGCAAATGAAGGTTTTAAATTAGCAGAATCATTCATTTTCTTCATTAGTCCTGCCATATCATCGAGATTGATTTCTTGTGCTTCATCCACCACATTAATTTCCATTGATTGACTATCTATCGATCATCAATCCTTCTTGCTTTTCGGGTTTTTCCTCTTCGAGCTGTAGAGACGAATACAGATTACAATTACAGAATATTCATAACCAGCTTTAGATAATTACTGAAGAATTCTACCATACCTTCATAAATTCCAGTTTCAAGTAATAAGTATCGAAATCTTCTTTTATGGCATGTATTTCAGATTTTATTATTTCTAGCTGTTGTTGTAACTTGAAAATTTCCGCATTTATAGTATCAATATTAACTGTCTGCGTTCCAATGCTTCTTGAGTTGCTAAAAAATTAAATTTCTCCTGTTCGCATCATAATCATTATCTCATAATAAATAATAATATATATTTATATAATAATATATTATT
>Ga0157364_1003546_pt1 | contig 15157 bp, 7 predicted proteins | sample AttsexASBM2_FD_111476 | JGI IMG/M metagenome (GOLD analysis project Ga0157364, IMG submission 111476) | Fungus gardens microbial communities from leaf cutter ant in Ribeirão Preto, State of São Paulo, Brazil - Atta sexdens ASBM2 | ecosystem: Host-associated > Fungi > Mycelium > Unclassified ... | reverse complement strand
CTGAAAAGGAGCTTGCAGAACAGCTTGGCGTTACGCAGCAAGCCATATTTTTTCGTTTGTTTTTGAATAAAGATTGAATTTTACAAAAAAAAGCTCAGAACTTTTTTGTACACCTAATACATAAACTAGTGACAGATGAACCTCTCGAAATGAAATCATGTTCATTTTCTAATGGCGCCACATATTGAAAAATCCCGGGACTTTTCAGCTCATGTAGTATATCACGAAATTATCACGTGATATATTTATATATCACGAAATTTCACAAATGTTGAAACATCATTAATTGTCTTGATACTGTGTTTGGCTATGATTGGCCTTAAACAATTCTCTCTGAAATCAAAAGTTGATCGTTCTGGCGATTGTTACGCATTCATATCCACGTACAGATATCCAGGCCAGTATGCAAAGCCATATACGTAACTTGCACTCTCGACGAGAAAATGAAATAAGAAACGCAATAAGAAATCTCACAGATCCTGATTTTCCGCTTTTCATATCATTAGCCACAAATAATCACATCGCGGATTAATATTAGGAGGAAAATAAACAATAATTATGTAAAAATTGAAATGTAATTACTAATTAAGTTATTAGCAATGTATATTCCTATATGGATCTGTTTTCTTAAAGAAATATACAATTATAGAGCTTCACGTCATAATGATGATGACAAGTTTATGTTGATACATTTAAAATACATTTATGCGTTTTGCGATCATTAAAATATGTATAAAATCGTTTTGTATCAATTGCAGATTTTTATAAAATAGATTAGAATAATATATTCTGCCGAGTACGTGAACTTATATAAATCTTATATAAATCTTAATGATCTTCAAATGATTTAAACGGATTACTTACTACGTATCAGTTAATTATTTTCTTGGAAAACAATTTTTTTCTCTAATTGTTGGGAAACAATTTACTCGATCCGTTTCTTTCACAACACAAATAAATTTTTAATAATAATAAATCTTCAAAATAAAATTGATCTTCGAGAAATTAATATTTATAACAGATATTTTCCTTTTCAGACTGAAACAATATTGGACATTCCGGATGCCTCGGAAGAGATGGATGCCTCCGATATCTGTCATATCGATATGCAAACAGCTGTTCTAGACGTTTCCGAATCATGTGAGTAATTCCTTTGAATTTTAATTAAACTAAGAAGAAGTTTTGTTAAATTTAAAATGTTACCTTGTTCTTTTTACGATAATTTGTATGTCACAACTATGTATTTGATTTTATATAACATCTCTTTTCTGGAAATTGTAACGAAAGCTGAAATGGAGCTGCAATGACATTGTAAGGAAGCGATATCTAGTTCTTGAGAAAGTATATTATTATAGATTTTTAATGAATCTCTTTCTATTAAAAACATATTATTAGTATTGGAAATAATTACGTATTATCGCATTACGCATTAATACTCAAGTTGCTACTGATCGTGAGTGTCTAAGTATATAGCATGCGAATTTTAAAGTCGCAGACTTCAATAACTCGCATCTTCAATGAGAAAATACAGAAGGTATATTGATTTAAAAGCGATTATTATTTGATCTTTTCAAACTTGAGGTATGAGATTGTCGCGACTTCCAACACTTAATGCTGCTAATTCCTCTCTTCTTTTTTTACTTTGTTTGAGATGACATAAGCCGGTATTCATAGTTCGATTCTTATATTTAAGATCGTCTTAAGTATGTTAGGTTTTAAAATGAACCGATCATAGAACGTATTAGCATCTTAATTCAATAAACGAGAATAGACTAAACTGAATTGGAATTTTACTTTAGTAACATTCGGATGTATTGAAAAATGATTCATTTTTATTTTAAAACTTTTTTAGATTCGATTGAATTGAAAAATTACATTTCTTATTTAGAATTTTGAAGTGAGAAATATTCATGATGCACGAAAAAAGTTGATATTATTTTAGATTGAAATATAATATATCCCGATAAAAAAATTTTTCATGAATACATATAAATATGTATAATAAATATATAAATATTCATAAATATGTATATGTATAAAAATACATGCTCATACATCCCTCTTTTGTAAAATTACGTTTTAGTGTAATAGAAATAATAATAATAAAAATGTGAAAAGATATATAGTAGAAAATATTAAAAAGTATAGTAGAAAATATTAAAAATAATTAAAAGGGTAATTTTCATACTATTTGTTTTAGACAAAAATCAAATTTGAAGAAATGTAAAAAAAATTACTCATGTATAATTATATATAAAATTATGCATAATTGTGTATGAGCAATTTCTTTACATTTTTCCTAACTTGTTTTTTTTTTTCTAAAACGAACAATGCGAAAATTATTCCTTTAATTATTTTATATTCGTAAACATGTATATGATTATACATATTTATGACTATTTATATATGTTTATATATATTTATACATATTCATGCATAAACAATTTTTTATCGGGATAGAAAATTTCATGCAATTGCTATAAATTCATAAAAATGCATTCGGAAAAGGATTTATTTTAATGTTTGCGAATACATATTTCTGAAAATCTATATAAATCTGTTTTAATTCATTTCAAACCATTCTCGTTTACTGGAAAGGCATTATTTAAGATGATCTTGAAATAAAAATGAATTATGAGTACCAGCTATAGTCTTAAGGCGTATAACAGATAACGATTCTCGTTCTTATTCTTTCTTTCTCAAGTTTTATTTTCAAGTATACATGCTAGTTTAATGCACAGAAATTCTCTTCGTCCTTTACTTAAGGATAGTCTAAAAATAAGTTAAACATAAATAAGAGATCGTTGAAATGCATAATAACAAAGAATTTTGCTACACATGGCAGTTAACTATAATTGCAGCATGAGTCTTGTTTTATTATTCAGAACTAACAAGACTCATACATTATTGCTTTCCGATAGTAACTCATGTTGTATCTAACATATTGAAACTTATTTGCGCTGGATTCTAAGGTCAAATTTATTTCCACAGTTATTTGCATTATTTCAACATTTGCTGGAGATTCTAATTACGTCATTCAATCTTGATAGATTTTTTAGATAGATAGGTAAATTTCAAGATCTATCGCGTTAAGTTTAAGGACAATTCAGACTATTTTTAAATTCCGTTTTACTCCCACCCTTGGGATCACCTTTCGCACAGTCGCGAACTCGCTTTAAACGATCAAAGATCCAGTCTTGAATCCGACCTCGACACAACACTCGTGATTTCGAGTACGAAGTACAAAACGTAACAACGACGACGGTAAGAGCGCGCGCGCGCAGATCGTCTCGCAATTTGTTCAAGGATTCTATTTTTCACGGTTGTGGATTACCTCGCAGTATATATTACTTGAAACTAACGTGTGCATCAAGTAATAATTGAAAGAATATCTTTCTATGTGAAATGTCGAGCGGTTCTATGGATACGACGAAAACCGAATGTGTAAAAATAAACGTACAACCGACGAATCACAATGGTACGTCCCAATCTTTACATCTTTTTAGTGCGATCACTTTTGTGTATATTCAATAAGGTTTTGTCAATGTTTATCATCCCCCGAATTTTAAATTAGGACACGTTCGAAGCGCGCACTTCATGATTATTATAAGTCGTCGCATGACTGTAAATTGGTAATAATTTAATAATTCATTTTTTATGATGTATAACTAAATATAACAATTACACTACATGTTTTCTAAATTCTTCGAAATATCATTTTAAACAGTGAAAATTGAACTAGCCTTATAAAAAAGAGTATAAGAGTTATAAGATTTTTATTTTTAAGAGTAAGATTTACTCTAAAAGTTTTATAACTTTACATAAAAAATTATATATATATATATATATATATATATATATATATAATATAAATATATATATAATATATGTAATAAATAATATCGTTTCCTTACTTCAAAAGTGATATAGAAAGTTGCGTGACTGTTCTCTGTATCAAAGATTCGAGTTTAAATTTATCTAGAGCACACACATCAGATTTTATTTAATCGTTATCTCTCTGAAAGTAATAATAAATAATCGAAGGTATTTTTGCCATGACAACCTTTTCTAAAAAACCAGATCCTTCATTAATATAGGTCACATATTATATTAGAAAGTGAATACATATAGAAGAGTTCATTTAACAAGAGATGACAAAGAAGAAGACTTCAAAAGTAACATAACTTAAAGAGTTAAGTTTTCAGAAAAGGGAAAGAACTATTTTTAACAGAAAATTATTGACTAATTAAATATTGATTAAAAAATAATCTCAAATGTCATTTTTCTCAATAATTTTCAATAATAATATGGATTAGTGAGTCAATTGTATATTAAAAAATGAGATAAAAATTACAAAAGAGTAAATTCAATAAAGTATTTATACTTTTACCAACACCTAAAAGTGAATTTTTTTTCACTTTTATAATTCACTTTTATAATTTCATCTTATTTCAAGTTAATATACAATTAATCGATCTACAAAAGCCATAAAAAAAGCCAAACGCTACATATTTTATGCGTAAACAACTTTATTGATTTGTGTTTTACATTAACATTTGATCTTACAGTAACAACAAACGTTTCCGACTTTTCTATTAGATCATTTTCAGTATTTCAAATTAAAAAATTAAAAAATTACATTATATAATTTCTCGAATTATACGAATTCAATTATGTTAATTATATCGTATAAATAAAATAAAAATTAAAAACAAAATCTATTAATGTGTATATATATATATATATATATATATATATATATATATGTGCTCCTTATTATTCTTCATTTTTTTCTTCAATACATTAAATTCTATTAATTAATTTAATAGTTTTATTCGTATTACTTAATATAAATATAAATAGTGCCGATTAAGTTAATCATTCGAAATTTGGTCAAAGAGATCAAAAAAGATTTTTCTTGAAAAATAAAAACATTGAGAAATCGAACATCTAATCGAGAGTAGATCAAATGCCGACTAATATAACTTCATCGCAGAAAAGATTATAGATATATCCAGCAAACAAGAATGGATTGAAATGAATTGAAATGGATTCAGATTTTCAGAAATATTCACGAATGTTAAAATGAATGCTTTTCAATCCTGAATGCATTTTTATTCATTTATAGGAATTGCATGGAGCATATCTCTATGCCTTTCAATCTAAAAATAATATTAGCTTTTTCTGTGCAAAATCTACATATTGTGAATACTGTTCAATTCAAAATTTTCAATAGGAAATACAGTTTTTCAATCCAATTGAATCCAATTAAATCCAAAAAAAAGTATTCGCTATTTAAAAAATACGCATTCGGATATAAAAAAATTTCAATCCATTTTAATCCATTCTCATTTGCTGGGTAAGACGCGCTGTGGAAAAAAAGAAAACTTATCACAAATCGAGCGAGAGGCTTCCGGGAGAAAGTAACGCGTAACACACCCGTGTTACCTGGAACACTCCATGCAGGGAAATGTGAAAACAACCATTTCCCGAGATTCGAATCGTTTTCACCCCGCGAATTGACCTTTGATTTCTAGTAATTCTACCCTTCACTTTCGCCGAGCCCCTCCTCCGCCCAAGCTTTCTTGACACATGGCGCCCTCTGGCGGTAAACCGCTGCACCTTTCCCCGAACGAACCGCACTGTTTTTTATTTATTGCTGATAAATTCGCGCACAATCCAACTGTCCGACAGTTGTCAGTTATATTGTTATCTTTATCCCCGAAATGGCGCTCTTTACTTCTTTATCGCAAGGAAGAGACCACCTTCTCCACTCTTCCTTCGCCCCACTTTTCTGGAACACAAAGAGATAAGATCAAGAATCAAGTTACATACATATTCATGATCTCTTACGTAGCATTTTGAGGCTTATATAGCAAAGGAAGTTAGTGTGTAGTAGCGTGCCGATCTTGTAACTGTACACGGGAGGTTGTGATCACCTACTTTGTGTCCCGTTTACACTTTTATGGTTAAAGTGAACAATAAGCATCTACTATAGTCCTGCAATATTCGCGAACATGGGTAAGGACAATCGCTATTGTGATTTTGACATTTTCATTTCGTTTCGTTTAGTGGACTCGTCTCTTGATCTGTAAAGTCAACTATCAACCGATCTTCCATGATTCTTGCTTACATTTCGTGGCTTTGGTTCTCGGATTCGTTTTCGATGAATCTATTCCTTTTTTCTATTTCTTTGTTTGTATAAAATTATTGAATTTTAACGTGCCATTAAGATGAATGTAAAATGATGTCGGAATTAAATTTTATAAAAGCAAAATAAAAAGTATGATTTCATAATAAAGTTTTATTTGAATAATTATGAATTACCGCTGTATAATACCTGCTGTAAAACAAAACGATAAAAGCGGATAATAAAAAGACTTCCATAATTTTTTATTTGTTGTATCGTGCGCTTGTCTGCTGTCGTAATAATCATGAATATGCAGAAATTATGTTAACGCATCAATAAATTTGTCTCACTTTGCATTATTATATTGAATGACAAAAAAGTTTAAAATTTAATGATTTTACAACAAATGAATAAAATTGAATAAATTGAACTTGCTTTGCAAAATATTTTTTTTTATTAACATCTTATTAGTGCGAAAGAAATACAATACCTTATTCATGTTCAATACCTATTCATGAACAAACACGAATTTATGCTTTCAGATTTTAATTCTTTTTCATCCAGCCCCTCTCATTCTAAAACGCGAATTCAGAATACGAAACGAATTCAGATAAATTAAAAAAATTGCAATTTTCAATTTGAATTTATTTTCGAATGTTGAATATACAAAACTGAAGAAAAAATGTGCTAAATTTTAATAAATATTTATTTGAATAACCAGCAAACATTTACTTACAATAAATAAATATTTACTCAACAAAGAAAAATGATTATTAAATCAGATTAATTTTCTTTGGTTTTTGTACAAAATACTATTTTTATATTTGATAAATATTTAATTAATGTTATTCATATAAATAACTAACTAAATGTAAAATATTTTTTCAGTGTATGTGCACTTGTAAAAATAAATGTTATAAAAAAGGATAGAAAAAACTATTAAATATATTTTTGAATATTAATAATGCAATGATTATTTTCAATATACATCAACTTTAATCTCGATTCAATTTATTTTTTGTCTTCTAACCCAAAGCCAAGCGAGATTTAGCATGGAACAAATTGACTGCATGTATTGTTTTCAACTTGTCAACAATTTGCTGTCATTAGAATCTAGTATGAACTCAATTAGCAGTCAGGAGGGCAAATATTAATTTCATGAGTTTACGAAATTGTTGTAAAAGTATACACATTAAGAAATAATAAATTCATCACGTTGACAACAAACTGACAGCACGCCATGCAAACATGATGACAACTTGCCAACAGTTTGCTGAATTCTAAGGAAGACTTTACGTGACATCAGAACAACAGATAGTTTGTGGAACCACCTTGGCTTTAATTTGGTGAAATTGAATGTGGAATAAACAGCAACATATTGTTATTTAGCTATCTAGAAATACATTGAAAAAAATATCAAGTCAAAATATGGACGGAAACAAATGTTACTTACGAAATTTGATTGTGATGACGAAATATACATTTCTATGAAATAATATATCTCATTAATTGAAAAAAATAATAAAATAGATGGCTTATTTGCTAGGAATAAAATTGTATTTCACTAGTATTTAAATAAATATTTATTTCAATGTAATAAATATATTTCTCACAAATATATTTTTAGGCATCTTTTTTTGAGTGTAAGAATTAGAAAAGATGAAGAGTTAATTCGATCATGCGTAAAATGCATGCATAAAATTAATCTACATTGATAAAAACAAGCATATCCAAAATATATTAACTTTAATCTCGTTTTAACTTACTTTGTATCTTTTTCTAAGAATTAAGAAGAGATAAAAAGTAAAGTTAAAGTTAATCTACTTTGATAAAAATAGATATGAGAACCTCTTTCACAAATCTCTGATTAAATTATTTATTCAGTTGAATCAACCATTACGATTGAACGTGCGAAGTACAGTTTATCTTAGGAGAGAAAGAGAAAGGAGAAATTTTACATTAATTGTTGAAACGTCTGCAATAGTCAATTATTTATCTCTTAACTGGATAAGAGGGTTTCAAAGTCCAGAGAATATAATATTTTTTACAATCTTCTTTATTCCTTTTTTTTATTCAATTGTTTGTGGTGTTACATTTTTCTCCGATTCGACGAATTTTACTAAACTTAAATTTTATTATTGTTGTTCGATATTAAAATTTGCATTTTGTTTCAAATTTCAGCCAACGATAGTAAAGATATCGTTTCAGAGAATGATGAAAGAAAGTTTAATTTAACTGTACAAGTAGCTGTATCTTTGAAAAACTCTTTTATGAAAATGATCGCTTCTGCTGAGATCTTCTAAACACTGAATATGCAAATTTTTGACCTTTTTCATTTTTTAATTTCATTATCTTTATTTTTACGAGTCTATTCTCTTTTCACTTTACGCTAAGGAATATAAGAAAAACGGATCTCTACTGCAGAATAGTGTTTAATTCATTTCATTTTTTGCTCATTTATTATAAAATAACTGAGTAATTTCAGCAACTTTCTAATTGTCAACCTGTGTATGTAAGATGGAAGTTGTCACATCGAAGGAAAACACGTTTGTTTTTGTACGAGATTGACTGATCCTTTGCATGTTTAAATGTCTCGCATCCTTTCTCTGTTTCGTGCTCCCGCTAAGAAAACATTAGCACTGAAAATGAGCAGATATACTCTAGGAAATGTTACATTGACATAAGATAACTTCCAGGATATAATTTTCCTCGATTGAATTTTGATTTCACGCAGAGAGATCAGCTTCTAAATTAATTATTTCGATTATTCCTTAAAAATAAAATTCACTTTTTATCTCTTTTGCAATTTTTTAAAATTTCTTTTTTATTTCTTCTTACAATTTTTTAAATTTATAATGTTAAATTTCTCTCGAATTCTTGAGTCGTTATCTCTTGTTCGAACATATATACTTATCAATCTTATCTGAAAAGTATTTTTATATATTAATGTTTTTGTATGTCGCGCTTTAATCTGAAAGATAGCCTTTAATATTAGATACAAACGCGTCTTTCTCTTCTATTAAATCTAGTTTTTCACTGGATCTAATGTATAAACCAATCATATTAATGAATTTTATGACAGTTGCAAAGCTGATTTTTCTACTGAACATAGTCGATATTAAATTAATTAAATCTAGATTTAATTTATTATTCAAGCAAAAACTAAATTACAATTTAAAATTTACAAATCAATTGATAATACGACATTTAGTATTTATTATTTGCATCTTTTTCACCTAGAAACGTGTTTAAAAATTTATCTTGAAATTTGACTTGTCATATATTTAAGATAAATATATTTTAAGTCATAAACGGAATTATTTTGCTTTATATGAATTATTATTATTATTTCTATAAGTTAATTACTTTTTACACTCGTAATGAAGATTAATTCAATGTATAAATCAATTTATATAAATTTTCTTAGCATTTATATTAAGATATGTGTAACCTGGCCGAATTTCCTATGTTGTATGTTATAATAAGTAATTGAAATCGAGAGACGTTGATTATTTATCTTAAATAATATATTTTGTTTCAGCACAAACAAATGATAAACAAATACCTATAAATTATGCTGATGTAAGTAAATTAATTGGATTTATAAGAATTTTATTTTTTTCATAATGCATAATTTAATTAATTTAATTAATTACTTAGAGTATATTAATTATACAAATCATACAATATCTTCTTTCTTGTGTAGAAAAACATTATTTGGCTTAACGATTTGTTTACGTAAAAATTACAGTTAGTTCAGCAGTCACGGGATACGTTTAACAGTGGAAAGACAAGGCCGATAGAATGGAGAATCAAACAATTAAAACAGCTTATACTTATGTTAACTGAAAATGCTTCAGAACTTACAGCAGCATTTATATCAGATTTACATAGAGTATGATTATAAGGGCAATCACTTTATTATTAACCTAATCGTATTATGTTTATAATGTTCGTATTATGTTTATTATGTTTATAATGTTAATAATATTCTGTATTCGATAACTTTTAGTGCAAATTCGAATCATTTGCATTGGAAATCAATTATACAATCCAAGAGATTAAGTACATGCTCATGAATATTAAAGAATGGGCAGCAACAGAAAAGGTATAATCTGAATACGATTTTTTATTACATAAGAATAGATTTTTTTATTCGTTAAATAACTTTAACAGTCTGGAGAGTGCGAATACTGAAACTTGCAATATTTTATAGCCGCGCAAGTCACTTGCGCACTTTTTTGATGTAGTAGAAATCCGGAAAGATCCTTATGGAGTTGTATTAGTTATGGGTGCATGGAATTATCCTCTTCAACTATGTATACTACCTATGATGGGCGCTATTGCAGCTGGAAATTGCGTGATTGTAAAACCGTCCGAAATTGCGATGGCTACGACGAAATTTTTATACGATACCATTCCGAAATATTTAGACACTGTACGAGAATATTTGTTTATTATAATTATAATTATTCCAAGACCCAAAATTCATGAATTAAGATATTACAACTAAAGCTTTTTTAACTAAAAAAATATTGATTAATATGTATTTATGACTTTTATTTTATATACAAACAGCAGCATATAAAATCTAAAGGATTGACTTGACTGAATTAAGTCATACTTATATTAATAATGATACTGAATAAAACATGTTGCTAAAATTATATGTTAATAAATTCATATACATTTATACATTCATTTATACATGTTAATGCATTAGCAATATCTTTATGGATCATAGACGTATGATATACGTATATTACAACAACTTAAACATTAATTTTAAATCTTCATATTTTACTTTTTATATTTAATTTTAAATTCTATTTTTATAAACTGCTGTAATGAAAAATCACAAAGGTAAATTTAAGTTTTATGAGAGTTTTAACATAGCAGTTTTTTATATTCGTGCATTTGCAACATGTACTTTCCTAGGATATTTCATCATAAATTACATAATTTTGTTTTATTTCTTAAGTTAAAGGAGGTAGACTATGGAATTGAATTTTATAAAGCACTTTGTTGCGTAACTCATAATAACTACGCATTGAAGAATGGAGGAAAAGTTATTTTTCCTCTATTTTTCCTTCTCTATGTAATTACATATTAGTTTGAAAAACACTACGATTATAACACTACGATTTATATTCCAGAAATATTGGGTTGTCCGGAAAGTTCGTGCTGCAAAAGATTTAAATTTAATAAATGAAATTAAAAATTTAAATCTGCGTTTCAATTTTCTTTCAAAATCAGCACGAACTTTCCCAATATATTGACATTCTGAATAAGATAAAATTACCTCTATATGTATGTTGAAGATTTTTCTCATTTGAAAAAATAATGATATGATTCATGTTTACTGTAAACAGGATAGTTGCCGTGTAATACTGGGAGGAATCTCAGAAACGACAGAGCTACTCAAACAACGTTTTGATTATATTTTTTATACTGGATCCTCTGCTGTTGGAAAAATCATACGGAAAGCTGCTAATGAGTTTCTCACACCTGTTACATTAGAGTTGGGTGGAAAAAGGTATCTCCAAAACATCGAAATACGTATAAAATGCAATTATTTATATTCCCTAAAAAAAATTTTTTTTTTTTTGAATGAAATTGCACTAAATAACACTGATTTGCAGTCCCGTATACATAGATAACACAGTAGATATATCTATGGCAGCAAAACGCATTTTATGGGGTAAATGCATCAATGTAGGTCAAACTTGTATCGCACCCGATTATATGTTATGTACACCCGAAATACAGAAAAAATTTATTGAAGAAGCCAAAAAGATTTTACACGAATGGTATGGTGATAATCCACGTGAGAGTCCCGATTTGGCACGCATTATCTCGGACAAACATTATCAGTAAGTTTTATAAATCTAAATATTTAATATTTGATCAAATATTTAATCCAAATATTTAATCGTTCATAATACTGATAATAATTACAAATTTTAAAACAGTTTACAATTTGATAAATTAATCAATAATAATTATTTTCTCTGTATTTTAGGCGGCTTGTCAATTATTTAAATGATAAAAGCAAAATTGCCATTGGTGGCGACGTGAATCCTGCAGAAAAATTTATTTCACCTACAGTATTAGTTAATATCAAACCAACGGATTCCATCATGCAAGAGGAGATATTTGGACCATTATTGCCTATAATAAATATTAATAATGCATACGAAGCAATAAATTTCATCAATAGTCGGTATGTTATTTAATAGCGATATTAAGTGATTATGAAAAATAAATCCGCGTAATTATTTTTTCCGCATATTTTTTTTCTTTTTTTCTTTCTTTTTTTCTTTCTTTTTTTTATAATCAGACATTTTCATAACATTTTCATTCGAATTTCTTTATAATCTTTCACTCAGAAAATTTCATTCTCCGCGCAAATATAATCGAAAAAAATTCCGTGAGGTAAACTTTTACCTATATTCTTTCGTTCACTCGTATTTCACTTCACGATTTCACTATTGTACGAGGGAATGGCACGAAGTAATTAGTTTTTCGCATCTAGTGAAAGCCCACTTGTACTGTACGTATTTTCCACGAGCAAGGGGGTACAAGATCTAATTATAGACCAAGTCAGCAGCGGAGCCGTATGTGTCAATGACACGGTATTACAATATGCCGGTGAGTCCGGATTTTAGGTGACGGAACTATTATTTTTATCGGGTTTATTTATTATTTAAGAATTTCTTTATTATTTATTTATTATTTAAGAATTATTTATTATTTAAGAATTAGGTGAAAGAAAAACTTTGTTTTAGAGACCATCCCTCCACAATTTTTTTGCTTTTATGGATACGATTCAGATTTACAATATTATTTGGTTTTTTTATATTATTTGTTTTTTAATATTTATTGAAATTGACAAAAAACTTTTTTTTTCGGAAAAGAATGTAGATGCTGCAAATGCGATTGAATAGATATACAAATTGATTTTTTAATTCTGCTTATAAGGGAGTATGTTTTTTTATGTATAATGTTTTCTTTATTAGCATGTGAATTTTATTCTTTTCTTTAATTAAAACGTATTGCATGCGCGTTTCCTTCTTTTGGTTTAGATTGGTTTAGGTTAATTTAAGTGATGACTGGTGAAGAACTTGTATCTTCCCTTCATATATTATAAGATAGATTCATATTGTCATATATAAACTATTCATATATAAATTATTCATATATAGATATTCATATATAGATATTCATATGTAAATTATTCATATATAATATATAATATAAATTATGTATAAATTGTTTCTATTTTTTATTTTGAGTGCGTTTTACATATTTTATATTAAATTAATAAGATAAATAAGATGTACATACCTGGAAATGGTGGTGGCTATAGAATTATGAATATATTCCATATTCAAATACTAACATAAAATTGACATTATGAAGAAAAGTTAGAATCATATATCATTAATATTGAAACAAACTAATGTTAAACAAACTTGGCGATCTGCAATTATAATGTGTTTTCGAGTATTCATTATTATTAGCAACGCGCGAATGCACATGCATGCACGCGAGCAAACACACATACTTCATATCATGAGCGTATGCATTCACAACATATGCGAATAAACATACACATTTCACAAAAAGAAATGATATTAATGTTCTTACCTTGATCAACATATAGGGAGAAGCCATTATCATTGTATTTATTTAGTCTGGACAAAGGAACTGTATCTTTATTCATTAATAATACATCTAGTGGTGGCGTTAATGTCAATGATACGATATTACAAGCAGCAGGTAGTTTTTCTAGTAATGTTATAAAAAGTTTCTTTTTATAACAAATTATTTGACTGTATATTCTTGCTTTTTTTCAAACAACATTACGGTGCTTCTATATCAACAGAAAATGTTATTAGATGTGGCAATGTGCTTTCTTTAGATTGGGTCGCTAAATGTTGAATGAGTAGTATCTTGCAATATATGTTTTTATTTTTATTTTATTGCTTAATTATATTAGATTTTGCACAAAATCTACATTGATTTTAAAATAATTTTAAAATAATATAAATAATAATGGAATTGAGGACTTATCCATAGACGAATATTAAGAACATAATATATGTATAAATATATTGATATATAATGTTGTCATACATACTATTGATATATCTTTAAATCTGTGTGGAAATGGGAGTTTAATGGTCAATTTTAATTATTTGTTATTTAAAAATTATTGCATTCTTAACATTTATTAAAAACTGATACTCTTCTTATTTTTCATTAAATTCTTTTGAATCTATGATGAATCTTTTATACATTTTTATTTTTAATATTTTAATATTTTTATTTTTAATATTTGTAACATTTAACTGCTTTATTTATAATTTAGAACTATTAATATAAAATCTTCAATCCAAATTGATTAAAATAAATAAAATTTAAAAAATTATCAAATCTAAAAACGATAATTACGTTTATATAACCATTAATATTAAATTATCGTTTTCTCTTTGTTATAATTCTATGCATTATTAATATATATTATTTTCTCAGTTGATACTCTACCTTTTGGAGGAGTAGGTTATTCTGGTATAGGAGCCTACCATGGAAAATTCACATTCGACACATTCACGCATAAGAAAGGTTGTTTGATTCGGAATTATAACAAAATTGCAGAAATCTTGGCCAAGTAAATAAATTCTTTTTTATATAATAAGATACTTTTATATTTTAAGCGATGAATTTTAATATATTAATATTTCAGTAATATTTTAGTTTTAAGCAGAAAATGTTTTTAGATCCCGTTTTCCACCTTATTCCGATGCAAACTTGAAGTTGCTCCAACTTTTGGTCGCAAGAAGACCTAGTCTACCCCTTTTGAAATATATACCATATATACTTATGTTCGGTCTCGGGGTGCTCGCCACATTTGGAATTAAAGCTATAATGAAGGTACAGAAAAGATATTAAACCGCATTTAACTCATTTTATGTTTTATATATATATATATATATATATATATATATATATATATATATATAT
>Ga0157364_1003545_pt1 | contig 15157 bp, 8 predicted proteins | sample AttsexASBM2_FD_111476 | JGI IMG/M metagenome (GOLD analysis project Ga0157364, IMG submission 111476) | Fungus gardens microbial communities from leaf cutter ant in Ribeirão Preto, State of São Paulo, Brazil - Atta sexdens ASBM2 | ecosystem: Host-associated > Fungi > Mycelium > Unclassified ... | reverse complement strand
TGGAAACGGATGAGCACTTTCCAATGCAAGTTCAATTGTATAAATTCATTTAGCCATTCATGAGATATTAGCAGATAAAGCTTTTACAGCTATTGATGACCTGATATCTCAGTCATTTGTTGTTACTTTTGTGTATCCTACACATATGTGGATAGCCCTCATTTGGGGCTTTCCAGTGCAACTTAGTTTGTGAAAATCAGTCCACTGGTTGTGGAGATACAAGCTGAATGAAGTTTGTGACAGCAAACATGAACCCCAGAGTTTCTCAGTGCAAGAATTGTTGGAAGTGGAAACATGTGACATTCCTATGGAGAATTCAGGAGTCTAAGTGCATGAAATGCAATGGCTTTCATAAGTCTGAACATCACCACCACTTTGCATAGTGTTGTAAAGCTAACTCCAAGACTAATTCCCAAGATTTGAAACCAAACAGGGCAAACTGTGTCCTCATTCATTCAAGTATTTGAATTGTAGATATGATTATCAAACAGATTCAAATCAATGCCCATTCTGGAGGCACTACTTCAGTAGGGAATGGTATACCAAAAGCATTAAGAGATTTGTGACAACAGAAAGCAATTGATTTGTTTAGTTGTGGATGGCAACCAATCATGATTTTAAAAGAAATCAAAAATTTTTCTCAAAACATTTGCAAGAACAACTTCATTATCAATACAATCTTAGAAATACAAATTTCTTTTGATATCATCTTCATTCAAGAATTATCATGGTCCTTCATATGTTTACTGCCCAGTTCAAAGAATAGTAAAGGAAAAGAGCTGATAGGAGTACCCAATTATCCAAACTGAACAACTTTTTCCAAAAACTTCTCAAATTCTGATGACTCATCTAGAGTCATTACATACATCAATATTAAGTTAATATCTCTTTGTTTCTCATTACAGAAGGACATTTTAATCATTGGGACATTTCTTATATTTTATTTTTCAATTACAGCTCTGTATACTTTTTAATTTAGTATATATTCAGATTTATTGCAAATAGCTTTAAAGTATCTTAAGAATACTGAAGTCAACATTGACAATGTTCTCATTATGGTAGAAGATTTTAACATTAGAAATTGTAGTTAGGATCCCAACTTTTGTTATTATTCTAGTTACAAGAATACTCTTATAGACATTGTGGACTCTCTTTATTTAGAACTATCTGAACCTACTATTTTTATCCTTACTAAGTACTTGGATAATTAATATAAATCAAATTCAGTTTAATATTTCTCAGACCAGACTTATCAGAACATAATAATTATTTCATCCACCCAGACTAGTATCTTACTTCTGATTATGCTCTACTCACCATAAATATTGCAATTTTTGAAGAGAATATTCAAACCAAAAAATACACAATGGTCAAAAACAGTAAAGAAGAAGACAAATTTATCATCTAATTAATTGAAGCCATCAAAGGGCTTAATATGGATGGAATTTAAAGCAAAGAGGCTCTTAAACATATTGTCCAAATATTCACTGATTGTACAGAAAAAATTTGGTATAAGCATTTGAAAATTGTTAATATTACTAGATATTCCAAAGCATAGTGGGATGAAAACTGTTGTAGAGATCTGGAGAATTACAGACAGACCAAGAGGATCAAAGACTGAAAATAATTCAAGAGTATAGTTAAGAAGACAAAGTATAATTTTTTTGATTTAAAAATATAAGAAATTGCTAATAAGAATTGTGGACCTTGGAAGCTCATGAACTGGGTCAATAAATGGAAAATTCTGGCAATTGAGGCTAATCAGTACAATAGTCAACCATGCATTAAACTTAATGACTTGTAGCAAGCTTTTCATATGTTTTTTAATACAGTTCAAAATTGTTAAATCAATATGGACTTACTTGAAGAAATTGCAATTAAACTGGTGAAGAAGTAGAGTCCTTTTTAGAAGAAGATTTCACTAGTACCATTACAAAATGTAATAGCTTATCTATTTCAGAACTTGACAAACTGTCATAGAGACATCTTAAGAGATATATTAAAGACATCATATATCTCAGAAAATTGATTGCTATTGCTAATTCATATATTGAATTAGGTTATTAGCCATTGCACTTCAAATTCTTGACATTCATTATCATTCCCAAGCCTAATAAGGAGTTATATAACTTTTCTAAGGCATTTCGACTCATTGTCCTACTCAATACAATTGGCAAATTATTCAAGAAAGTTAAAACAACAATCTATTACTAATGCAGATGTTGTACTTACTCATTTTGTTCATTCAGGATAAGTCAGAAACCTATCTACTAGCATGTTAGCATTCAACATTGCCCAATTGCTGAATCATCAATACTAGACTTATAAATTTCTACCCTGGAAACTAGGTTTAGGGTTTAGCATGACATAATGGTTACACAGTCACAGTAATTGTTATAGGTCATGTGATAGTAAGGGAAAGACATAGAAGGTTTAGAAAAAATGATGTTATATAGTATGTTTAATACATGTAGACCTTAAAACAAACATATGGTTAGTTAGGGTAGGCTAAAGTAGTAGTAGTATAGACTATGCAGTTTTAGTAATGCTTGGAAACTCTTCAAGAAGTCTTATTCCAACTCAAAAGAGACTCTCATACAGATATTGTATCTTACTAATCACTCTCTATGGTTTTCAAATGTGGCACTATAAAAAAGTGCCACTTTTGTACCCTTTCAAAGTACTAAGAAACATGTAGAAAAATCATATATACAATCCTAAAAACATCACTCTCCAAGCATCATCAGACCTATATACAGTTGTTGTTGTATTAGATGCCAGTATAAGAAATTATGTTGCCACCTCAATAGTGTATGTTCATACTCATGATAGTCTAATTATCAAGATGATTCATCACACAGTAAATATTATGTCAACTGAAGTGAAGCTCTTCACAATAAGATATGATATTAACTAATCTACTCATCTTCCCAACATCAAATAGATTGTTATCATCACAAACTCTATTCATGCTGCCAAAACAATTTTTAATTCTTTATTGTACCTCTATCAGATTTATTTAACAGCCATCTCTCACAAACTCAGGGAATTCTTTGAACAAAGTAACAATAATCTCATTGAATTCTGGAATTGTTCTAGTTGTAGCAATTGGGGTTTCCATGCTATCATTAATAAAGAAACAAAGAAATTTAATCTTACTCCTATCTTTCTATACAAATCTTCATGGAATTTTAGCAAGAAAGACAAATGTAATAACATTCTTAACAACTAAAGGATGCTTTTTCAAGCATCAGATGATAAAGAACAACATTTCCTAGAGCTCTTTGATAATGACTTAAATCCTATTAAACCATCAATTGCTAAATGTGGACCATAGCTCAAATTCTTTAGATATTCCAATTTGCTCTGTGCCAAAGCTTCAAGAACAATAGTTAATCATATATTTATAGACAAATACCAACTTAGATTTTTATCTAAGGAAGAATTTAAGTACCCATGTGTTACAAACTCAAGTTCTTAGAGTTGGACTAGTAAATGAACCTTGTATAAGGTTTACATAAGAGAACTCAATAGAGAACTCTGTACAGGATAGTCTATCTTATATATTAAAGCCTCATGGTCTATGCTAACTACTTCTAGCCTACCCTAAACTACCATGTGTTTGCCTTAAGATTAACATGTATTGTGTTAGGAGTACAGTATAAAGTACATATATAGTACCAGCCAGATGTCAAAGCTAAGCTTGACATTGTGTACTTTTAGTATAACTGGTTCAGTGGCTGGTCTGTTCCTAACATATTGCCCATGTTGTATGATATCATCCTTTTAGATCCTTTTATGTATCTCATGACTTGTGACCTTGTCACCTGAGGTGACTGATGTGTGATGACATAATCTGGTTGCCCTAACTCTAGTTCTAGGAATAGAAAGGAAGATGAATTGAAAAATAAAAAGAAAATGGAAATAATTTAAAGTCTACTGCCTTTAGTTTTAACACCATGTAGTTTATATTCTATTGAGTCAAGATGTTACATTCTTCACAAGTGCACAAGATACAACAATCATTAGAATCCAAGAAGAGATTCAATAGCACACTTCACTCTCTTCCTTAGGTTTAACAGTAGTATATTCTTTGAAAATAATATTATGTAGACATATTATGTTTAGCTTTTCCAATTTTAATTTTCATTCTGTCTCTTCTTTTCTTTTTTTCTTCTTTTTCCTTTTCTATTCTTATGTAGTGTGTATCTTAATATAAGTAGTTACAAAGTATTTACCATAGTCTACTTACATGCTTCATGTAATAAATTATTGATTTAAAAAAATAAAAAATAAAAAAAATTAGAGTGCAGCATAATATTACATATGATAGTCACAGACTGTCACACACCTGTGACATGTCACAGTTACAAGTCATGGTCACATGATCACATATCATAGGAGAACATAGAAGATTCTGAAATAAGATAGACAGTTTATAACTGGAACTTCTTATATTAACTCAATACAAGGTTTATTTTTTAACCTATCTCTTGGTCTTAAGTCATAACACTTGCTAACTTTATCAACTTCCATTTTTGACATTTGAAAGTTATCAATATCTAAAGTAACTCACTTAGCAGTCTTTATTTTAGATAACTACTCTAGATAGTATACTTAGTATATAAACTAATAGTTTATACTATAAAAGCTTATCCTGAAAATTGACCAAAACTGACACTAACTTCTAGTATTAATAATAATATACCTCATTATCTTCTAGTGGTCTTATTTTCTTAATTTTCTTAAATGTTCATCCAAAATATACAACTAATATAACTCATTGAGGTGCAGCACTTAAGCTAAAGTCAAAGATCATTTTGACTTCTACTTTTATTTTTTTAAATAATATATAAATAACTCATTTAGACTTCTGAGAGGCTCTTATTGAATCTTGGATAACAAGATATAAATCACATCCAACACACTCAAAACTATCTGTAATATCTTCTTAGTCTTAATTTTAAGCATTACGGTCTCAAGCTTTTAGTTATAGATAGCTAAGTTGAGTGAGGTTCATTAAACCTACACCTTGAAGTAGCTGGATTGAAAAGATTTACAATTCTTGTCTTTAAGAGTCAGAAAATAGCATTCTTGAATGGTAAAACAATTAAAGGAGGTTCTCCAATCATTTAGTCTTAGTTACATTATTATGGACTATTTGGTGAAAAGTTTGGATAATCACAGAATTTGATTTTATAGCCAAAACCATTACAAAAAAACAATCTAAGTATAAAACAGACAGCCAAAGAATGGGCCTGTCCAGAATACACTAAAGAGTCTACTATCTTCCTAGCAAAGTTTAGAGAGTTAGTGATGAGAATTATATGTTCAATATACATACTAGTAGCTTTGAAGACTTCTAGTTTTATGGCAAACAGCTTAGTATCAAAAGTAGTTGTTCTACTAGCTAGAGTCTTGGAAAACAACATCTGATGGCCTAGTCTTCATAAATGTACAGCAGAAATAACTTACATGTTACTGGGAGCATAACTGTTAGGTATGGTTCACACTAAGGATGAAAGTTCATGGAGTTGACTTGGAGATGTGCAAGCTTGTAGAATAATCTTGGCTTCAGCTTATGTGCTATGCTGTCTGACTGCTATGTAGTCACAATTTCAGATGAAAGAAGGAAGTCTGAGATGGGAGTGAGTACTGATTGGTGTGTTGCCATTGAACACCAGAGATCAAGTTCAATAAGAGTTATTTTCATTAATTATCAGACTAGCAAATTACAGTATAACTATTAGTCTTATATACAAGGAGATAATATAGGAGATATCTAGGGTTTCAGTGATATAGCCTTTATTGCTCTAAGTAAAGTTTCAGTGGTAAGATACTGATAGGAGTATGACTCTGTCATGGAAAACTAAGTCAAATAAGAGTATTCTTATCATGGAAGACAGAATATCCAGATAGTTACACCACTACCATAAGAATATGTTGTGAGAAAGGTAGCTGTCATGGAAGATAGGCTTTGTATAGTAGATGTTGAGCAGGTAGTATTACTATAGAGATATATTCTCTAGACAGGTAGACTTAGCATATGACAATAGTACTTTCATCAGTAACAATAATAAGAGTAAAGGGAGAAGAGACTGCTTCAAGACAAAGATGGTCCAGAGACTTCAAATAAGCTATGCAATTGTTGGAACCTTGAATAATTGCAAGAATGAAAGGAAATGCAACTAGGAAAGCTGTCTAGTAGTTTATAATATAGTTGTCAGAGTTATGAACATTGAACTTGGTTTCATTTTATTATCTCTTTCTTATTTACCTTTTTTTAATCTTAGACTTAGATGAAGGGCATAATAGAAGTATGATACCTGTCACAATTACATGTTATATGATTACATAACACAGAGAAGATTCTAGAAGGTTCTAGAATAGATATTATTATATATCATGGTAATAACATGTTGGTCTTATAGAAAGCATATAGACTTTAGGGTAGGTTAGTTATAGTGTGCACACAGACTATTTTCTGTAATATATAAGGTTGAATAGTTTGTACTTAAAACTTTATCAAGTTTTCTTGTATTACTCAATATAAGAGTGTGCTTTTGTCTTAACTCTAAGACTTAAATTATGACAGTGATGTAGTCTCAGTATTAAAAAGATTGAAATGTTCAGTAAGATTGAGAAGTAATACTTCAGTATCTAGAAGAAAGCTCTTCAAATGAGTATACTAGGTATTATTCAAGAGAGTAAGTGATTATAAATGAGGACAAGTGTTCTTTAATTTTCTAACACTAAGTAAAGACATCAGTGCATGCTGTGAAGAAAGAGTTGTAGTTCTAAGATAAAACTACTAAACTAGCTTTCTTACATAGAGTTCAATCAAAATAGGGCTTGCTAGAATCTCAATTCCACTAACAGGTGAAGTGTAAAACACACCCAAGATCCAAAGAGTAGCCTTGTACCATATGTATTATAATCTTAATCCTTAGAGTGGGATAAAAGATCAAACTCTTGTATTAGAGAAGACACAAGAAAACTCAATAAGAAATTCTTTACAAAATAGTCTACCTTATATACTTCTTCAAATGGTCTGTGCTAACTACTGTGCATCCTACCCTAAATGACCATGTGTGAAGCATGAGGCCAATATGTGGAGTTTATGTTGTATAACATCATCTTATTCCATAATCTTCTACGACTTTTTCTTAAGTCTTGTGATCAATGTTGTAACTATACCATTAGATGTGACTGATATGATTGATCACTTCTAACCCTAACCCTGGAGTTCTAAAAATAGAAAAATAAAAAATAAATCAAAACAAAAAATAAAAAATGAGGAAGAAAATAAAAAAGACTAAGTCTACTTCCTGTCATCTTGACAATATAGCTGCTAAAAGCAATATCTAAGTCTTAGTAGATGCTCCAGCAAAGAACCAGAGTCAAAATGCATAGATAGCAATAGAAATGACACAAAACCAATGCAAAAGTTGTTTATAAAGTGATAACAGGTATCTTGTTGAGTTTCCAAACATGTTTATTGCTTTAATTGTAGACAGTGCTTTGGTAGAGTAGTAATTTCTTGAAGAATAGGTATTAATCAAAGTAGACCCAAGTATCTTCAGTATATCTTGAGCTTGAGAGTAGAGATATCATATGCTAAGTCTACTTATTCCAAAACTTGTCTTCTGTAGTAGTAATGTCTCATTCAAGCCTTACCAAAAGCCTGTCTTCTATGATGGTCTTATTTCCACAGCACATTTCTATAGCAGTATTCTATTCTATTCCAAATCCTGAAAGTACTTTGTCTTTTATGGCAGAGATACTCCTTTCCAATCTTCTATGGTAGAGTTTTCCTAATTTCCTTATTTGACTTTTTTCAGTATCTCACTACTAAAATCTCTGCTTGAGACTGTACTCTGAAACCTCTAAATTTCTCCTTTATCTTATACTTATATATAAGACTAATAGTTATACTGTAATTTGTTAGTCTAATAATTAAATATCCAGGTTGAACTCAATCACTAGTGTTTTTTAATGATATACTATTATCAGCACTCATTTCTTTTGAACTTCATTCTATTTTCTAAAGTTGTAACCATGTAGTAGACAAACAGTATTATATCAGAAAACATTTTATTGTGAAAAGACATTCTCTTATTGGGTTTTTAACTTAAGTCCTATTCAAGAGCTTTAGTGAGAAGACTTAATGCTTCTAAGTAGTGCCTTAGGCTTTTTCAAGCAGAAACCCACTTGAGAGATAGTATAGTAGCTGTTAATTAAACTAGATCTTAGGAATATAAGGTCACTACACTTATAGAAGACTAGCTACAAAGTAAAGGCACTCTCAAGCATAATCTGTATGGTCACAAATGTTCAGATGGCAAGTCAAGACAGAAACATATTAGATTAAAAGCCAAAGGAGTCTAGAATAGACTTGTGAGTAGAGGCAACTAGTAGGAATAACTAAGAAAGAATTGAATTAGTACTCATGAGCAGAAAATGATTATCAGGTTAATATTAGGTTACAAATAGAGAAAGAACCATGTGCTTACAAGACTTCAGTAGTCTTTCTTATAATGTCAGTCTATATTCTCTAGGTTTATTCTCTGTATTTTTAGACTAATATATAAGCCAGTAGTGGAGGGGAAAAAGAGAAAGAATTCCCATCTGAATTTCTCCACTTGTAAATAGTTTAATCACTATCACATCAAGTGAGCATTGTAAATACTTTCTATTACCTTCAGGAGCTGTACCCTAGCATAACCTCCTTTCTGCTTAATTACTATCAATAGTATAGCACATAAGCTAAAGTCAAGATTGTTTTGGAAAGTCTGTATCACCATGCACTTCATACATGGTTTCCACACTCAGTACATCTCTAAGCTGACCCAACAGGCTTTTCTCTTCCAGTGTAAACTATTCCTGATAAAAGGTACCAATTTATAAAAGATTTAGTTCTAAGTTAGAGTCATTATGTGTTCTAGAATAAAATATTTTTGACTTGTTATGCTCTATGACCAAGGCAAACAATACCATCAAGTCAGTAACTACTTTATAGCTACTTTAAAGCTCTGGCAGGGTTATATTATAAGCAGGTTTACCTAGCTTGGGTATAATGATAAAAACTGACTCCTTAAAGTGTTTAGGCCAATATCATAGCAATAGACATGCATTGGCCAAAGAGAGAATGCCTATAGTATAGGTGCTATTGGTAATAATAAGCTTAAGATGCTGCTAAGTAATATAGTTAGAACTTAGAGCAAAAACATTAGAGCAGGCTTTATATGCCTCCTATATCTCCAACATTGAAAATAGCACCCAGTGGTGAATAGCCTGGCTAGAAATCTTATTTAGAACAAATAAATCAATAAAGTAATTAGATGTAGTATTATAGGACTGGTAGAGGGTGTTCTACAAGTCTGGGAGATCATTACAGGATTGCCCTTAAAAGCAAATAGCCTCTACTACAGGTAACTTGCACTGTTTGACCTATCTTATAAGATCCCAAGATTATTTGTTTGCAGATATAATTTCAGCAATCTTGTTGTTAGAAAAGTGTTGCTTGGCTAGTCTAGTTGTTGAGTAAAAGGAGACTCAGCTAGAGTATTCCTCAGTTCATCTGTAAATCTTCAGTGCAGTTTTGTACTCATTGTTCCATTACTCATTAAACTGAGTAGTAACCATAATTCTCTTTGTATAAGTAGCACAGCAGTCAGTAAAGAGTCTTAAGATTGCCTCAGAGAATGAGTCAAGACCAGCAACAGAGTCTAGAGTATAGAAGTTGAGTTGAGAGAGATCTTCACTTATAAAGAGCAAAAAGGTCACTTTCTCTTCACTGTTGTGTTTAAGGACCATTTTGTAGACATGAATTTTCTCTGAGGTGATAGGAAGGTCAATTATGAGAGGAGCATAGTCTAAGGGTCATCTAAGATCAGGCTTGGTTCAATGAAAAACTTGAGCATAACTCTGTTATGATTGATGCCTCCTGGAGACAGCATGGACAAGGGTAAAGGGTATGACGACATGATTGGCTGCACTGTAGTTGTCTCAATCAGTGCCTCGTGCAGTAGGTGCTACAATCTAACCTAGTCTTCATTGTCTCCTCATATATTACATCTCATGCATGCCTCATTACTTTACAAACTACAAGTATATATAGCATAGATACAATCCTGTATCCTTACGCTTTACCACTTCTATAAATCCCTTATCCTTCCTTAAGTCTTTGCTTTAGTTGCAACCTGAGCTCAAGCTTAAGGTCATTACAAACTCATGCTTAAGAAAATAAGATCAATTACTGTGTTAGCATGGTCTTGAATGCCTAAATAATGAGTAGTAATAGAAAGTGCTGGAATAGAGCACACAAGACTGTAAGAGTCCACCAAATATTCAAGGCCTAGCCAGCTACAGAATATGAAGAGACAGACAGATCTCATTCAGAATTTCTGATATTCAAGTCCCCTCCTATATATAACAAGTTGGGAATGTTCAGAGCTTTATTAGACAATAATTTTACATCAGTATGAAGACTGTCAGAGTAGACATTCATGAGAAATTGATATCTTTCTCTATTGAAGAAAAATAAAAGCTAAATGTCTCTGTAGTTAACTATGTCTCTCCTGAGAGTAAAAAAAAGTTTGGACATTTTAGAGTGAATGAATATATAACTCTAGGTGTCTGCCCAGGATTCTGTGGAATCTGGAATACCTAGATCTAATCTGGATGAATAGGTGCACTAACAACTTTATCTTCTCCAGGGATTGTAGTAGATGGTACAAAGAAAATAAAATTCTAGGAAGGTTCCTGGATGAATAAAATATCATACAAGTTATCTATATTTTAAGAAGACTGTCCACAAGCATATAGTTCTTGTGAACATTCTACAATTAAGTACAAAGCATGTTAGTTGTACTAGACATAGTCATTGACTACTCCTACTGGAGCTAGTTATAATAATGTATTTGGCTTGTCTAAAGCATATCTCAGTAGCTTTGTTAGCATGCTATTGCTTGTCAAAGTAATGGCACCAGAATGGACACTTATTGTTATCAGCAGCATAGTTTTCTTTGTAGTTCAACACTTAAAAGTGTGAAAACAAGGTACACTAGCTGTAGTAGCCTCTTTAAGAGGGTTAGACTTGGGATTAGACTTGTAACACCAAGCCAAGAGTCTATAGTTCTCTACTCTGTATAAATTTTGACATCTAGTGCCTTGAGCACATGTTGTGTGTCCCAGCACTAGCAATTGTGATACTGAGTAACTCAAGGGTATATAGCAATCTTTCAAACTGTAGCAGTATGTCATTCAAATTTAAATGAACAATTAATAAAAATCCTGCTCTTAACCTCTTTAGGAGTTCTAGATGTCAATTTATATTCTGATATATCAGAGCTGAGAGATGTCTTTATAATATAATATAAAGATGTTAATATACCCTCAAAGAGAGGAGAGCTAGAAAGAGCTGCTGTTATCTAGACAGAAATAATAGGCAAAGAAGTATTAGAGTTCTTGTAGGGAACATCTAAAACTTTTAGAAAAAATTGAGACTGTGGTAAATCAAGCTCTACCTCAGTAGTTTCACTGAGACTAGCATTTTTCTTCAGCTACTACTTAATTACTTCCAGCTCTGCTACTAAAGCAACAAAGTTGATAGACATGGACATATCATCTCATGTCCTGCAAACAGACTCTACTCTGAGTTTAAAGTGAGCCTCAACTAAGCTTTTGTTACAGGACTCAACTGCTAAAGTAGTATTAGCTACAATAATCTATGTAACAAAAGAATTAATTAGGACTTCATTACAAAGTTACCATTGGTAGTAGAAAAGAATGTAATTCTAGTTGTGTATGATAGATTGTTAAAGATTGTTAAAAATAGTATATTTTATAATAATGACAAAAGAAACATCAGTAGAGGAATTAGCAATATTATTTATAAATAATGTGTGGAAGTTGTATGGATTACTAGAGAGAGTGATTTCAGACAGAGGTCTACAGTTTGTAGCAAATTTGATAAAGAAGTGTTACATCCCATGTTCTGTCCATATACATTCTGACCTATAGATAACTCTTTCTCTCTTGTCTGCACTTCCCAACCTCTTTCAGTGCAGATTACATATCTCTATTTTACCTCAGATGTCCTCACTGGATCTTTTTCAATTTCATAGACTCCATTCTCTAACATTGTCACATACTGTGTTCTAATCTCATCCATTTCAACCTATAGTAACAGAAATCAAGCAGAAGAAAGGTTATGCTAGGGTGCAACAAGAACTATGCAACACTAGATCTTAACTGTACACTAAAGAGTTCAAAGAGAACATTATTAGTGTTAGGAATCAATAGATGATATAGAAACAATAATATAGAAAATGATTAGAACACATAAAAGGGCTCTTGTGAATGTGAAAGGATGAAATTGGAAAGGATATTAAAAGAAATATAATAAGCTTTTTTGAAAAATCTAGTGAATAGATTGCAAAGCTCCTTAAAAGCCTCTAACAACACTATATATCCTAAATAATGTATTCCAAAGACATCTCTCAAGTTGAACCTTATAACTGAAGATACTAACTAATACTCATCTTTCCAGCCTTTTCCAGGCTACTAGAACTCTCCAAAACTTACCTAAAAGTGATAGAAGATACTAACAATACTGACTTGATAAAATAGAGATTAAAATGATCTTGAGTAAAATTATTCAGATAGAGGTCCTTCTTTCTCCTCTCCATTCATGGCTTATGTATTAGTCTAAAAATATAAATAATAAAACTAGAGAATAAAGCCAATATCATAATGAAGTCTGTTAAAGCCTTATAAGCACATGGCTGTTTCTTCATCTATAACCTGATATCAATCCAATGATTAACCTTTACTTGCAAAAGCCCATTCTATACTCCTTGTTTCTGTTTCTATGGCCATTTCTTTCCATTTCTTTATTCTGAGCTCTGTTGGATTCTGATTTGACAAGTACTTGTCTTATTTAACTGTCTAAACATGTGTAACTTAGTAAAACTCTTTTATGAATGCTCACAGTTTGTAGCTAGTTGCTTGCAAGTGGTATTCCTTGTCCTTAGAGATACCTTCTACTTGAGATCTGGTTTGGTTAATGGCTACCACACTGCTTCTCAACTGCTGTTTGCTTGAGAAGACCTAAGGCATTATTTAGAAATATAAGGTTTTCTTGCTAATGCCTTTAGAGAGATCTTATATACTCAAAACCTTAGAAGATTACATGTTTTTGTGAAAAAGTATAATAACAGATAACTACTTATCCTCATTTGCACTCTCAAATCTCTTCTAGTACAAATCACACCTATTTATTCCACCTTGGATGTTCTTACTAGTCTAAGTCAACTCCATGGATCTCTCTCTCTTAACATTCAAGAATTACCAGTAATCAGAGTAACTTATTTAGCAGTTATATTTGAGATATCTACCCTAGTGTCAGAGTTGCAGACATTAGACTATATTTTATTTTCCTTTTAGGATTAGGGTTAGGATTTAATAGTAATGGTCACACAATCACATGGAATATGGTGGAATATTCTGGAATAATAATATTACATAATGTGCTTAATACATATTAATCTTATAGTTTACACATGGTCTTTAGGATAGGCTAGATATAATAGTAGCACAAACCATCTAGTAGAGTACATAAGGTAGACAACTTTGTACTAGAAACTCTATTGAGTTCTCCTATGTTAACCCAATACAAGGTTCATCTGCTTGACCAACTCTAAGGTCTTGAGTTTGTAACATCTAGATATACTAACTAGTATGTAATCTAGTAGTTTATACTATAGTAGTCATTCTGAAAATAGACTAAAACTAACATCCAAATCTCTAGTATTGGTAATGTGTATTATTGTCATTCTCTGATAGTTTTTCCACCCATTAAGTCTCTGATTTCCATCCCAAAATATGTAACCAGTATGACTAGTAGAGGTATAGTACACAAGCTAAAGCCAAAGATCATTTCAACCTATTTTTCATGTTCTTGAATAATATATAACTCACTTATCTGGACTTCTGAGATGCCTTACCAAATCTCAAATAATGAGATGTAAACTGCATCTAACAAAGAGCTAAATAGTATGTTGAGAATTAAAACAGGATTGTTAACAGAATTCTATCTACAAACAGATAGGTAGATGGAATAAATAAACTAAGAGTTATAACAGTACTTGAGGTTTTTTGTAGATTATAGACAAAATGTGAGAGAACATAGCTTTTTTTTACATAGCTTATTCAATTTCAACCTCTATGAACTTTGCAATAGACTTCCCAACTCTCTAATATCATAGACTTTATTAGCATTGACTTAAAACACTGAGCTCATATTCAGCTCTTTTGGAAAATATTTTAGATTATTGCTGTCACATTCTGTCTTCTAACTATATCCATCCCAATCCATAGATAACCTCTTTCTCTTATCTACACATCTCAATCTCTTCTAATGCAGATCATATCTGTTTATTTTACCTCAGATATCCTTACTAGTTTTGAATAACTCTATGGACTTTCATTTCCTAACATTTAAGAATTATTATATCAGAATTAAAGAAGGCAGACTCTATTTATTTTTATTTTCTTTTCTCATTTTCATTTATTTTATTTTTGGACTTATGATTAGGGTTTAGTATAATATTACACATGACTATCACAAACTATCACACATTGTTTGCATGTCACAGAAGAATATAAAAAGTTCTAGAACAATGATGTTATTCCATATGTTAACAGCATGTAATACTCATACAAAAAGAAATCAAAAGAAAATAAAAAACAAAATAGAACTTAAGCATGTATTGTGGAACCTAATCAAACACAATCTATCAAAGTTGTGAACAATGGACTTGGTTTTTATAAAGATCATAAACTCTGTGTACTTTACAGACTTTGCTTAGTCATAAAAGGATTGGCTAGAGTGGTTGACTATAGCAAAGTTTGCAGCAAACAACAAAGTTCATATAGCAACAAAGGTATCTCTGTTTATAGTGAACTATGGTAGAAAGTTGAAAATAGAAACAGATATTAGAAGAAGAAAAAAGTAGAAAAAGTAATAGAGTTTGTAGAAAGAATTAAATAATCTCAGAAAGAAGCAGAGGTGATAATGAGAAGAGTACAGGAAGAAGTAAAGAAATAAACAGATAGAAGATAGAAGAGAATAGAGATATAAAAGAAAGGAAGT
>Ga0157364_1003544_pt1 | contig 15157 bp, 7 predicted proteins | sample AttsexASBM2_FD_111476 | JGI IMG/M metagenome (GOLD analysis project Ga0157364, IMG submission 111476) | Fungus gardens microbial communities from leaf cutter ant in Ribeirão Preto, State of São Paulo, Brazil - Atta sexdens ASBM2 | ecosystem: Host-associated > Fungi > Mycelium > Unclassified ... | reverse complement strand
GTTCCACGATTATTCCATCACGCGGGAAGTACAGAATGCTCGCACACGAGTAACAATGCGGCGCTTGATTTCGAGGACGATTCGCGCGCAGTGAGGAATTTTCAAGTCGGTCTGGCGTTTCGCCGGCCGGCCAGCGGTGATGCGCGCAATTTCTATAGACCGTTAATGTGAGGACTCAGTAATGCTGACGCTGTTGTAGAACACGTCGTGTTTCATCGTTGCCGAATAGTGTACGGACTACTACGGGCACACGTGTACAACGCGTGTACATCTCGGTTCGGGAATCGGGATGTCCCACGAATTACGTTTCCGTGCTGCAACCGCGCGCAGCACGGGACCGTAAGGTCGACGGTGCGTTTTATGGCCGCGCACGTAATGCCGCGATGGGCCAGGGCGAACCGGAAATGGGTCAGAGCCGAACAACACGGCGCATTGATTCCTACGATTCCGCCCGCTGCTTTATTACCGCGTGCGAACTGCGGCGGGAGTGGTCGTTAATGTTGCGGTATAGGCGAAAAAAGCCTCTTCTTTCATTTCTCCTCTTTCTTTCTCTCTTTTTTACACGTGATACGTTTATTTTGTTCCCGAACGCGGGAACCGGGCAGCCGCGTTGTTTTTCTCGAACAATGGAGCAATATTTGGTACCATGGAAATGGAAATATATTTAATAACCGATACGCGCGCGTTACGGCTGTGGTGATTCGGACATGCGGTTTGTTTTGTCCGACGTGGATTACGCGTTGATGGAATATTATTGATATACTAGTAGGTAGGATTTTGAACGTGCGTGGGTACCGTAAATTTTTATGCATCAAACATTGTGGTGCGTGGCAAGGATTTTTAGTCAAAAATTCAATTAAATGAGAATTTTTATTTAGTTTAGAAAGAAAGACATTCATTCTTCGGTCACAATTTTGATTCAGGATTATATCAAAGAACAAACTTTATTTGGAGGATGATATTAGCTGAGATATAAAGAATGTTAAGATAAAAAATTAAAATACGCCATTTATTTGAGACTGATTCATTGAAATAGATTTGATATGGAATATAAAAAAGTAACTAATATAAAATTATTAGAATTCAGAATAGTAATATTATAAAAAAAATTATTTAATTTTTATATGTATATTTGAAAACATTTCTCAATATTAGAAGCAACGCTTTTATTGGAATTATTTATTGGAATAGGATATTATTTGTAAAATTTATAGAATTAATAATTCAATATGAATTATTGATAAAACTCTGCAGGAGTAAATCGCGTGTCGTGTACCATTAGATTTTAATTATCCATGCTTTTCGACGAAGTTAATGTTGATCGAGAGGAACGTTTCCATTTCTGCCATTTGTCTCGTTGCCACACGTCTTCCCGCGGGAAAACGTCCGCGTGCGGGACGTGCCAGCGATTTGTGTATTTTGACGAGTTTCTCGGGCTCGTCAGAACCGGATGTCTCCACTCCGGAGACCCGAGAGGCGCAACCAGCTGTCTCTGCTTTTGGCTTCCCTCGACATCTATCGCTACTCTGAACCCTCTTCAGAACGCATCGTTACAAATGCAAATAGCATCTCATACGCGTTTTTTTTCCGTTCTACGCCGTAGCATGAGTAGGGGAACGCATTCCGGACGGGGGTGGATTATTAGCATAGAAAAGGTTGATGAAGTTTACGTGCGCGCATCCGTCGCATTGTGCTGTTCGAAGGTTGGGACATGCAAACCTAATGACTGAATAGTCGATTTACGATGATGTTCATAAGAATTTTTTCAGAGGTTCTTTAACGTCAATAACGATGTAAATTCAAAGTAAATTCATAATACGTTGCGAGAAACATGGATATCGAAATGTTTTATTTAAATATATCTAATGTTTAAAGGTATTGAGTTTAAATATCATGTTTACATATCAATCTAAAATAATAAAAAGAATTTAAAGTATTTGAAATATATTAATTTTGGGACACAAAGTAGTTTTATAAAGCACGTTACACTTATTGTATATACAGATAAAAATGAGATTCTGCGAAAAAAATTCTTTAAAAAAAAAAAGGCATTTTTACGTGCTTATAAAAGCCGATCGCCAACGGCTAAAAAAATAACAACTGAATTTATGGGATTTATCGTATTACCTCGTTTAACTCTCTGGATATATATTTTCCGTAGAAAATACCAAAGTCCCTTCTTAACGTTTCTGACGTATTATTATTTTCTCCACGCGCGCTTAATAAATCCCCCGCCGAGATTTTATGAAAACGTCGTAATAAACACACGGAGGATGCCGGTGTTTCTCGCTTTGCCGAATTCTGTTGCCTTCCCGTCTCGCGAAAAATGCCGGCGTTGAATCATTTTACCTTACTTTCGATTTGGTGGGGGAAAAAAAGGAGACGAACATACATTCGCACGCGCGATAAAAAGTAAAAAAAGAAAGGAGGAAGAAATGAGAGAAAGAAAAAGGAAAAACGTCAACGAACCGGCGTCGGTAGCGCCTGCGCGAATGTGCACCGCCGAGTGTTCTCTCACGGCGTGGCGCCGCGACGCCAGGCGTCGTCAGTAGCACGGCGTGCGCCGTCACACTCGCACGTAACTCTTTATTGAGCCGCGCGTGCACATGCAGTGCGCGTAGCTAGCCGCGCACGTTCTTGCCTAATAACTCATCTAATCTTTCATTCTTTCCTTCTTTCCAAAATTGAGAACGCACTTAAAAAAACTATTAAAAAATTCGCGATCAATCGCCAAAAACGCATGTGAAAACTTTGGATTTTACAATTGTAAAATAATGGTAGAGATAATATATTCACTCCGGAAAATGTTGATGAATGAGTGACGAGGCTGTCTAATATCGAGTAACCATTTTCGTGGATTTTTGATTGAATTCCATTTTTAATAATAATAATCTTTAAGTTGAGTTTAATTATGAAGATAATGTCGAAGATGCGATCGTCGATATTTAAATGTCGAAACTGTTATCGGCGATCAACGTGTGTGTAAAATTCATCATTGCGTAACGCTGAACATCATCAAGAAAGAACGACGTACAAGTATGAAGATTTGTCGCTAAGATGAATTGAAAGTTAGTTTACAGAAATGACAATGAGAGACGTATTGTCAGAGAGTGGAGAGAAATGAATAATTAAATTGTACGGTGATTTTTCCGAACTTAAAGCTAACAGTCCTTGAAACTTCTTGCACAAAGAGGTGTTGAAGGAAATATGCCTTCTCTTTTTCATTTATTTTACAAACGCACAAAATATACATTTAAGAAATTAAAATTATGCAAAAAAGCGACAATGTGACTCATGAGAATAACTGGAGAACGTTTTCGACCTGCCGTCGACGTTATTCTGCCAACTTGGTGTGTCACACGGTATTCAATACGTGAATCGTACGTTCATGGTTCTCATGCCGGAATAAATCGCGATAAATCGCTGGTTCGTGCGAGCGAGTTGCGGTGGAGCACGTGTTACACTTCTACGGCAATTTCAGATCGATGTCGAATCGCATTCGCACGTTCTCGAATTATTACCAATTTATAACTACTTCCGCTATCGTTTTGCCATGTCGTAGCAATTGTTGCCGATTGGAACATTTACTTTTCTGTTACACGTTATGTATCAGTTATGATTGATTGAGTAAACTTTATCCAATATACTCTCTCCAATATCTATCACTTGTAAGGTATCAGACGAATTGAGTGTAACATCGCCTATTGTAAATAAATTATTTGTATAATTATTTGAATGCATATAATGTCAGATTATCTGAGACTGCATTTTTTATCACGTCAAATTATGACTGTTAGAACTTTGAGACTTTAGATGATTTGTGTCGTTGGTCGAACATTGTCGGTGAACTGTGAAAGTGTCGTGAGAAAATTGTGAACTTCCGAAATATACTTCCGGAAAGGTTGACAATCTCGATCGAAGTAAGAGCTTTCTGGAATTGGCGGAACGACATGGCGACTGGCCATGAAGGCAAGGAATCCCCCAGGTATTGCTTTCGATAAATATACATAGATATCATACAAATGATCGGAAAAGTGTCAGTTGAATATGTGTTCATGTGGAAGAATACATTAATAAAAAAATTGCAAATGATTCACTTATTTATTATAGCATACACCGTTTACTCCAATCATCAAATGTGGTATGGCATTCCAGAATTTTAATATCGATAATAAATAACGGATTCTTTTGAAAATCAATTTTTCCTCGGAAAAAATATCGAAAAAGGTATAATAAAATTGTAAATAACGCTACAATTCGTCAGCATTTAATAAAACTTTCGAAATTAACACAGAATTCTTCATTCGGCTTAATGTAATAGTAGTCTCATCAGCACGATGTGCGATTAGTAGCTAATAGATAATTAAATCCCAATTAACTTCTCATTATTTCTTATACATGTCGTGTGCCTCTCCCTATAATACAAGTTCAACATGGAGAAATTGTGAAAAAAAAAAACTATTTATAATCGTGCGTATCGATGCCGCGCGTGAATGAGCTGAGGATTCGCTTCCGATATGTCGGAATTAAATCCTGGGGAGAGATTTTTTTATCTGTTTTCGCAACGAGGTAATCGTAGCACGTACCGTGACATTACAACGCGCTCCATGTGCGTCGGAGCATCTATGAACGTGACTGACCATCATGCGCCTGCAGCTGCAGTTGTACGCGTCACTCTGCTGTCGAGTGGTACGGTACGTGCGCGCTCGATGTGCGGGACATAAAATCGCAACTGAAGCTTCAAACGCGCGACAGCGTAATGTACAATGAGTAATCAAAAGTCTAGGAGCAGATAACATGTCATAAAATTACAATTTTAGTAGAGAAAAAAAATAAATTTGTGGAATCTTCTTTCCTTTCAAGGTTAAAATACACATAGTAGATTTCGATTTTAGAGAAAAATGGGAAATATTTTTACGCTCGCGCGAATGTATTTTTGTTCAAATTTTACAGAGTAGAAAATATTTTGTATTTATATTGAAACTGGTTAAAATTTTTTAGTCGAATTTTTAATATATATTTTTGATATATGCACTATTTGCTTGAAAGCAGTTTTTAATATATTTGCAAACTAATTTAACATTTTAATGATTGTGTTATTTGAATATATATTTTGAGTTAAATTTGGATATTCACAAAATTATATTTAGTATTAAAATAATACAATTTATGAATAAATGAATAAAAAATAATGTGTCTTAAAACTAAAAATGTGTCTGAATTTAATAAATTGATACGTTTAAATTGACATTTTGTTTATGTTTGTTTATTTGTCTTAGAATTCATATTTTAATTTAATATATTACAAATATTAAATTTGCTGAAAAGAGAGAAAAATATGCTTCCACCATTTGCTTACAAATTGTGTTATTGTTATATATTTTTATATTAATTTTTTATATAATATTTGTATTACTTTTTAACATATTCATCTTGTATTAAATTAACATGAAAATTTGAGTAGGCTATATTTTTATGGCGCATAAAAAATATATTTGATTTAACATAATAATGTTAACATATTGTCCAACGATATATAAATATTATTTTGAAAATAATGTGATTATATAATATATATCCTTTTTATTGCAATATAAATACATGCAGCAAATGGCGAAGCATCAGCAAGATTGCTGTTACAAAACCAGCCAGTAACAATATAGCGACAAGCGAATAAAATAAATAGAAAAATTTTGAGCGCCACATATCATGTAATACAAGTATACATCATTGACATCATACTAACATTTACATTCACATTTGTGACAGAAATCATATACAATTACATTTGCATTTAATCATTAGTTACAAAACCACGTATATAAAACCACGTATGCATATATTGTTTTAAATAATAGATAGAGGAAAGCATTCTCTCTCTCTTCCCTCCCTCATCATGTTTGCGCATGCTTTTATAATAATTATCCGATTCTGATACATAGGAAATTTTTTGTGATACTGATGCGTATCAGCGTAATTGGAAAATTTAACATGTTTCACGTATCTTAAACGATTCACTCAAATTTTTATGTTGAACACAAAAAATGAATATATTAGAAAATAACACAGATATTATGTAAAAAAATTAACAAAGATGTAAGACTGTGACACGATTTGTAAGCATATTGTGAAAATATATTTTTTAAGTAAAATTAACATTTATGTCATGTTGAATTGACATGTTGTATTTTATTTACTTAGTTTAAAATTTGATTCTAAAATACATTGCTTTTATAAAATAATTAAAATACATATATAAATATAAAATATATTATATTATTAGCCTTATCTAACTCTTATTTATATTTCATTATTTTTATGTTATTTACAAGGAGGGAAGGGGTCATCATAAATTAAATTGACAAGCAATGTAATTTAACCGATGTTAATGAGCATCTTTAACTCACTATGAATAATTTATTGCAAAAAATATCTCACACTCAGTCGGGATCTAGATCTTCCTCATTCCATACAAGTGTCAAATCTACCGATTCGATCACTGAGGTATGCGATTATAATTGAAATAGTCAATGTATGTACGGTTTTATATTACTTGTTCATCTACTCATAAATTTGTGTTATTTTGACACTAAAAAATGTTAAATATCAATTCATCACAAAATATCTAAATAACATAATTACATTATGTTCAATTAACACTCAGATATGTAAAAATTCAACACAAAATTTTAACAATAACTTGAATGGACCGATTCTAACTTGAAATATAAAATATTTTTTTTATTGTGTACCTATAATATCGCATCTCTCTTGTATCTCTTGCGAAAAGTAACATGTTGATTTCCAGAATGAAACATTTATTGCAGATAGAGTGCATGCATTTCCTGTTCTGATACATTCGAAAAACAGAATAATCACGGAAGCCAGACTTGACAAACGCGAATATAGCGTTTCATTATCCAGCAACAATGATGTAGCGAAGAATGCTAAAGAAAAGGATCATCGCGATTTTTCTATCGATAGCGACCTCCGGCCTTCCGCGTCCTCGTCTCTACTTATTATGATCCCGCGTCGTTTTTCTCGAAGCGAGCCCCTTTCTACCCCTTCGCCACCCAATATTCCGGATATTATATGAACCGCGACGGTCGATCATCTTTTTTCTTCTTTCTCACTCTTCTCGTCCGGTTATTACGAGACTCGCTTTCAGCGGAAGATGAAGGCTGGCGAAGGGAGTAGAAAGGTGAGGCAGGAGAAGGCGGTAGAAAACGTCGGACGTGTGCCCGCGAGGCATTGTCATTTTCATCGGATCGCAGCTTTCCCGCGGCTTTTCCTTCTTCTGTCCTGCCTATTCCTTGCCGCCACGCCGCGCCGCGCCGTCTCCTTCCATTACCGCGCGAAAAGCCCTCTCCTCTCAGCGGCAATGAAAATACGTTGCTCTTTATTCGCTGCAAAGCGTACGCACGCCGGTCGTTCGTCTGGATGTTTCAATTGTTCGATTTGTCGGGAGGCACACGGTCGCACGAGATGCGATCGCAGATATGACTGAATTATCAGACTTTCGTTGAAAATTAACATGTAAAATGATATTCATCTGTACCGTATCATAATGTAGATAATACAATTATATACAGTTGTTATTCAGCGAAACTGAAAGACCAATTTTATTAATGTTAGCAATGATTTTGTATGGTGATATTAATTAGCGCCTGTTTTGAAATGTAATTACATTTCGAGCCCATTTGTTACGCAGATTTAGCAAAGCCCGATGATTCTGTTTTTCTTGGAGAAAACTTAATATCTAAATCAAATATTAAATCTTAAAATACCTTGATCTAATTAAACACTAATACTTGGTATTACTAGTAAGTATATAAGTTGAATATTAATAATTTTAATTTTTTTTTAATTTTAATTAATTTTCTTTTGAATATATTAAATTTATTTCTTATCGCGCGCAGGGATTAAGTTCTGAAACAAACAAATAACATTAAATCTTTTTAGATCTAATTAAATATTAATATCCTGTACATGTTATGAATATTACCAGTTTTGTTACAATTTTATATTTCTTAAAATTTTAATTAATTTTCTTTTGAATATATTAAATTTATTTCTCTTACTCACCGAACAATGTTCTGGGAATTAATAGCGTAGTTGTAACGGTATCACATTGGCATGAAAATGGAATGATGGCTTATCCCGCATTTTCAATTTCGCAAATTAATTCAATCTCGCAAGTATTCACGCATCTCATGTTATTCAGCGGGATAAACTAACGAGCCCGCAATACCGGCTTAACTTTGTGATTGTATGATGAAATAAGCGTCGAATTTCCAATCGAGAGGCGAGACCTCACTTCAAGAAGAAGACGCAGTGGGTTCACGAAGTTGACAAAATTTTCATAAAGACGAGATGTTAACTTTTTCGTGAGATTTTACAGCCCATCATGGGTACATTGCGTAATACGTATTTCGTCGAGTCTTTCGACAGCGGTTTACGACTAACGAACGATTCTTCGCTATAGAAAGGAAAGTGTCTCGTCAGCGTCGCTCTGAAAAGATGAGGAAAAGCTTGGCAGGGAGGCTTCGCTGTTGGGAAAATTACACTGCGGGATTTCGTGTGCGGCGGAAGGAGACGGACTACTGTAATTTGTTTTCGGTCTCCTTTAGCTGTTCCTTTTTTTTTCTTGCATGCATTTTCAACGACCGGAAGGGGAGTAAGTCCTTCGAATGAATCTTCAAGGGGGGGGAGGGGATGGAGGAGTCCTATTGATTAATATTTCCAGCGGAATTACATTTAATTTTTGAATATAACGCGTTGCATGATAATTAAACTCACAGTCTCTTTGTGAGAAGGAAAGAGAAAGAGACAAAAAAATGTATTACTATCGAGAATCTTTATTACTCTTATTATCTCTTTGTTAAGCACGTTTTACTAAAAAAAAATATGCGATTATATATTATTTTGAAACTTAAGTTGCCCATCTTTATCGTGAACATTATGAAAATTGTTAATATTCCAATTTTGAGATTTATTCTTCTTTTAATTTAACCTTTTCACACGTGTTTAAAGACTCTGGGAGAGTTTCAACAAACTTATCTGTATCAAATTTATGAATTTGATATATTATTCTATGATTTGTCTTAAGACTTAATTTCGTTTCAAATTTGTCTAAATAATGAGATCATATAATTTTTCTCCCAATGATTATCTCTCAATGATATCTCGCATAAAGCACAGCGTAATGTATGCCCGATTATAGCTCTTATGTTAATAAGATAATATAAATCAGCTCGCGCGTTACTCTCTCAAATATGAACGTCATGCGACGATATTCGTGTGGTTATAGGTGGTTTTCAGTCACGCTAAAGACCAAATAAAATGTCTTCGGAAGTCGTACACTTTAATGAATTATTTTTCGCTTCCGGTTCGGTATGGAAGGTAGTTCAGTGAAGAATAGCGGCTCTCTCGCGGTTACCTCGCAGCTCTTCGAAGTCCATCGCCCGTCTCCTTGGAAAATTAGTTCGAGCATCGCAGGAAAAGCCACGGACGCGGCTGAGGAGAGTAGTTAACCAGAGGTGAACCAACGTATACTAAACTTGCACATAATGACGGCAGATTGAAAAAGTTTCTCCGGTTGGCCGTCGGCGCCAGATATTTTCTTTCTCACCAGCGGCGAGTCTCAGCTTATCCGGCTTAAACGGAAGTAGGATACGCGCGATTATGGTCTCTATTATTGAAAGAAACGAGCCCTGGGCGGAAATACGAGCATGTGCAATAAACTACGCGGCTCATGCGACATCTGGCAGATTAAAGAAAAGAAATCATGAACGACGATTCGTATAAACGCATGTGTGTACGTGACTCTCACGCGGGAATTCTGAGCGAATATAGGATATTGTATAGAGTCAGCGGCTTTCAGTTTCTCCGATAGAAACTTCATTTTTTTCTTAAAAGGAACTTTTATCCGTTGTCTGTCGTAAAGTTTTAATTTTCATTTGAATAAAGACTTGAAGATTAAGTTTCTTAATCTGCTTTGTAGTGATTAAGTTCAATATACAAAGTGCCATGTTATTTCCCGACACTTTGTCATTGACGGTGACGATTAGCGTGATTGTCCGCAAATATCCCGCACAGTGATACTCGTGCGGTAATTGGTACTCGTTTACCACGCTTATCTCTGTACTTAGTGCAGGACTGGCGATATGGACAATTCATTTCTACGCAAATGAAAGTAAGGTATTAGGGTCGTATTTCTCATGGAATGTACTACGATTCGCATGCTAATTCGACTTTCTCGTACAGTGAATTTAGAGTCGCGCGGACGTGCGGCGATACATTAACAGATTCGGCGATTAGACGACCGCACGCGACCTTAGTCGCGCGATAGTCATTTAATTCACCTTTTTTTCACGGAAGTAACCCGAACGTAAATTGGAATAAACGTGAAAGAAAGAGAGCGGGATAAACGACAATGTTAGACTATAATTAATCACGAAATTCGATCTTTAAGCAAACATTTTGAAAACGTTATTTATCTGAAATCTAATATATCCGATGTTCATTATATATTTATATCTAACTCTTATACAATTTTGTTCAAGTATTAAAAAATTTAGCTACACTAGAAAACATATTAAATTTTAATAAATTATTTGTTTGATAGTATATTAACTAAATATTTACTAAGTATAAAGATATATATTTATTTAGTACAAAAACCATTAATTTAATTTAATTATCATTTTTTATTCAAGATAAATATTTATTTACTATAAATAAATGTTTAGTTTATTCAAATAAATATCAAAATTTAATACATTTTTCTCAGTGTAGATATAGAAAATAATTTTATTTGAAATTTCAAAATAATTATATAGGCTTTAAACTCGTTGATAAAATGTTTTGCAGCATTGTCATCAACGCTTAAACATTCTATATAATTATTTCGATGATTAAAATTATTTTTACATCCGTATCTATAAGCATATTATGAATTTTTATTCAATTTTTATACATATAAAATTGATATAGTTGTCACTTTTATAATTGCTATCATTATATTTTTCTCTAAACTTTAACAAAACCGCATATTCGACCTTTAAAAATAAATATTTAATTTATACACGCACATCAATCACACGCACATCATGTTTAAAACTAATGAAGCGGGGTGAAGAAGCGAGAAGTTAATTACTGGTTCTTCTCTTGTCATCATTTTTCACGTGCACGGATTCATCCGGTGACGAGGAATCGGCGGCAAATAACAGAGAGACCGTGAAGCAAAGGGTAAGGTGCAAAAAGGGATGGGAAAGTACTGGCAAAAGTAAAGCCCTTCGGCAAGATATACCGATCGAACGCGGCAGTGAGAAGAGAGATGAAGAGCGTGAAAGAGCTTTTCTTACTCAAACCCGCTTTCCTTCCTTGAAAATCACCTTTAGGAGCCAATCGAGCCATTCAAGATAAACCCGTGGACCACCGATTACGGATTTATTTATCGGTCCTATTGTCCTCTTACCCCCATTCTCCCTGTCTCTCGGCGTGCCCCGCCGTCGATCTCGTGTCGGAAAACCTTTCTTTTCCATCCGCGACATATTACCCTTCACCTTCGGCCGGTCTTACGATGCCTTTCTATCCGCGTCGGTTTTCGAGTCTCGGACAATTTGTCAACTCCTGGCATCTCGGCGTTATCTTAAATCAATGTTGCCTTTCTGCTAGAAAACTCGTGCACAGTTAGTATTGTGGCGAAGATTTCCGCTTGTTGATGATCTTGCAAAATTATTTTTCGCTGAAAATTCGCGTGTATACGTATGTTTTTCAAAGTTCAATGTGAATGAAGCACATGTACGTGTAAGTTAAAATATTGTCGGAATTATTGGTATTAAAAAAAATGATAGAAAAAATGATCGGGTCATTTAACTACAGCGTCACTCGATAATGAAATTAATATTAATGAAACTTTGAAACAAATGTACATTACGCTACCGCTTCAATATCCGCCGTATTATTGGCAATAATATCGGCATATAAAACGGTCCGGCAATAAATACCGTGTGAATATAGCATGCATATTTTGTTAAATGCGTATCAAGCAGTCGTGTCGTGTCCTCATGTCGCTTTAACAACGACGTTGCAGGTTTCATGAATGTTTAGTGAGCGACTTTCAGGAGCTCATCTCGATGTATTATAATATCCACGTTTCCGACGTGACCTCGCAACAATGTGTACGACAAGGTCGAGTGCGTTCACCTTATTGTATTCAACAGCGCGAGCGCGCGGATATGTATAGGAATTCTGCCTGTTAACCGACTGCCGCAAGTAGTTACCATAGTTATCAGGTCGTCCAACCTGGTGGCACAAACTTTTGTTTCATACGATGCACGCTCGCAATATTGAACTGAAAAATATTGTCTGCGGTTTTTTATTCCAAAATCTTCGCCGTCTTCGTGTTGTGATTGAAAGGAGACAAATAACATTTTGCAATAATAAGAACAAATAATTTAAGAAAAATGACCCAACTTGATTTATGCACGAATAATTCACATGAATCCTGAAAACAAGATTAGTTTATTCCCTATTTCTATAAATATAATATTTTTATAACAATATTTATCTAAAATAGAAAAAATTCCCCAACGACATTATAATTTTCTAAGGAATACGAAATAAAAAGTTTTATTTTCTGCTAAAATTTCCTTGCGAGTTATTATTTACTAATCGTTATCCATATCTTTACGGTGCTTAAAATCTTTTAAAAATATGTATGATTCAAGAAAGATTTTTTTTTCAATATCTCTGTAAGCTTGTAATTATCCGTTATAAATCAACCACTGGAGTTCGGAGAATTTTGCAGATTATTATAAAAGCTGAGTCTCTCGTGCCGGAAGCAGCAGAAAATGTAACCGAAAAAAATCCTCCACATTCTACATGCAACATAATCGGCACGTGTACGTCGATTATATGGAAGTCAATTCAAAATACGACCGTGGTGCGTGTACGAATCGAGAAGCGTGGATAAGCCTGTCGAAACGACCAATGGCTTTTTTTTCAGCGGAGTTTTACTTCCGTGCCGCCACGGAAAGCCGATATTTCGCAAAAACACGTCTGCAGTATATTTCTTCGCTTCCGCGACTCGGTGGTCACAATGCGCAGGAGCGACGATGGGATGAGCGAAAAACGTTTCGCACAAGCGATCATTCGATGTTCATTTCCGTGCATCCTCTGTCTGTAATCTCCTTCTATCCGCTTAACTATCCGCTGGATCGAGACTGCATTGAGGTTGATGGTCGGATCCACACGAGAATCGTCTTAAGCTGGTTCTACATTAGTCGCAAGTCAATCAATTTAAAAATTGACATTTCAAATTGGCTATCACAACAAGCGATCTTGCAACTAATGTAGAACTAGTTTTAAAAAGATCGACATTCTATATTGTGCGCTATATTGTGTCAGATTTTGTAAGGAATCAATATTATTGACGCAATTACGAAAATGACGGAATTACCAAGAGAGATTTTATAATTTTAATCCTCCGATAATATAATGGATTTTAAAGGGAATTTTTTAAATATGGATTCTCTCTCTCTCTCTCTCTCTCTCTCTCTCTTTTTCTGGTGATAAATTTAAATCTGTAAAAAATAAACAAAAATACAATTCCACTTCTATAATAACAAAAACACATTATTAAAGCTTTCACAAGTATGTAAAAATTTGTTCAGATTAAAAAAATTTTCTATCTCTTTTTTTTGTTATTGAGTTATTACAAATGAAATAAATAAATAAAAAAGGAGCATTTTTATTCGATCGTTTATAACAAAAATTATTGTAAAAAAATCATTGTATCGCAATTAAAAAATTGATTTTTTAAGCAAAAATTTTGCCGAATAAAATAATTGCTAATTTATTTTTTTTTTTAACAGAGACATGAGACGTAAAATACCTATGGACTTTTGTTCCAATCCAGTAGAACATTTTTGTTGACTCACTCTGTGTGTATACGTGTTTGCATAATATATGAATATGTGTATGTATATTACGTAGAGCCATATTTCACAAAAATCGCGATTTCGTAGTAATCTATTTTCAGGTATATCGCGTACTATACGTTAGGCTGGCGAATTTATGAGAATGAACAGTACACGTGATTTTACGAGGCGCACATGAATATAATACGATGCTTTTATATGAAAGCATATAGCTGATTTCGCAATAGTGGCGTGATACGATAACGCCTGAAATTTATTTACATTAAGAGCTCTTTCGATTTTGTTCGTTTTCGTGAATCAAGAATTCTGTCATATAAATTCTTGCACTTTACACGCTGACAAAATATCTTCGCGTAATACGACAAATTTAGCGCATTGCCGAAGCAAGCGTGTTGACTGAATGTTAATATCGTTCGCTGCTGTTGTTCTCACGTCTTCTCACGAGTGATTCACATAATCTCGTAACGTTGATCCTGGCTTAGTCACGACATCGTGACGCAATGTCAGTCGTAAATCTTTCGTCAGGAATTCACTATTGCGCTATTCGGTTGGCTTAATTGGCGCCGTTACGATCCAAGAATAACAATGGCGGAAGACACCGGGAAAAAACTCCCGCGGACGGAACTTTCTTAATTATGCTAGCGTGCGTAGGGATAGGCTGTCGGATAAACTCACTCTGTAACTCCAACCAGTGGTTCCTCTATCCACCTACACCCTTTCCTCCCCTCTCCCCATCCTTTTACCTCATTCCATCGGCACCATCGCCGACAATGTCTCTGTTCCGTTTCTCTCGTCTCACCTCGGCGAACGACTCCACCTCTACGTGACGTGCACGCTGAACGTCCGACATTCGTCGCTCGATATGTACCCTTAGGACCTGTGTTCGCATCCCTCCTGCACGCACCAGGACTTCTCCAGAACGCCTCCTCCTTTGAACCATTGCTTTTCCATCCTTCCCCCTCCCCCCTCCTCCGCCTCTCCCCGTTTCAGTCCTTCTTACCGCGGTCGAGGCCGCTGATCCAACCGATCCCTCCGTCCGCATCGTGCTTGGCCACCCTCGAAGCCGATATGGAAATAAAATCAATACCATTATTTCGCGGTTTGCACCGTGAAATTGGGTCGTATTTTATGTGTACCATCAAGACACACGACGACGACGACGACGACGACGACGACGACGACGACGACGGTGCCACCCTCACAGCAAAAGG
>Ga0157364_1003543_pt1 | contig 15161 bp, 6 predicted proteins | sample AttsexASBM2_FD_111476 | JGI IMG/M metagenome (GOLD analysis project Ga0157364, IMG submission 111476) | Fungus gardens microbial communities from leaf cutter ant in Ribeirão Preto, State of São Paulo, Brazil - Atta sexdens ASBM2 | ecosystem: Host-associated > Fungi > Mycelium > Unclassified ... | reverse complement strand
ATATTTTTATACATACATACTTTTTATACATACATTGTGCAGATCAGACTGTCAAATTTTAAATCAATGAAAAAACTATCGAGTAAAAATAGAATTTCTAAATATTATATGACGTGCCAATATTTCCATAAAAAGAAACGATTTTATAATTAATTACTTATATTTATCTGTAAATAAAAAAATATATATTTGATAAGAAATAATAATGTAATACCAGAGAGAGATAATTTCATTAAGATACTGTCCGAATCGACTGACAAACGTAAAACTACTGAATTATCCTTAAAAGTGCCGTTTTGTAATGATCGACAATTTCCGAGCGTTTTTGCTCGCGTGAGTAAATCTAATTTTTCAACTAACTGCATACGTCAGGCTACTGTTATCGTTCCACTTTACGACAACATCTCTTACGCCCGTTTGTCCATTCCGGCGACAGTATTCGGTATTCACGAATGACTGTACGCGTCATATAAAAGTACTTCGCACGCGCACTGCAACCAATTAAATCTTCAGAGTTTAACTTAATTTACTTTTTAATACCTGCAGGCAGGAGAAAATTTATCTGCAGGCATGCTTTTGGTTTAATCACCGCTCGAATTCCTCTGTTTTATGCGTTCACGCTCTTCCATTCGCTCTCCAAATGGAGAAGTGACAATATATGTTGAGAATTAATTCAATGCTTACTTCCTGACTCGACGGATATGTAGAGCATGAATACTAATTTAACATAATTTAGACGTACATGAAATATAGAAATGCATCATAAAGTTATGCGGATCAAATAAATGAAGCATATACCGTTATTTAAAATGCATTCAGAAAGGAGAGAATAGAAAAGATTGGAAAGGTTGGAAGGAAAGTACAAGGTTAGTATTTATAGTCGATTCTTCTTACATTTGAGACTGTTTTAAGTACAGTATTAAAATATCATAAACCTATTAGAGAGCTCTGTATTAGCATTTTAAGACATTACTTAAGACTACGGTCTTAAAATAAGAATCGACTGTAAATACCGGCCAAAGATTGTAAAGATTAATGATCTGACAGTCCTTAGCATTCTCAATACAGATTCTCGAGGTTTCTGCTATAAATTATTCTATAAATATATGATTTCAAGAAACTTTGATAATATCGGAGCATTAATTATTGCAGTGTGAAAATAGCATCAGAAGAATTTATTAGTATTTTTAAAGATATCTAGTGACAGTACAGATTAGAGATGTACGATAATGATCTCATTGTTTCTAATATTCCTAATATTTTCGAGATTTCTTCTGTAAATTGTTTTATAAATTGTTCTGTAAATTGTTCTATAAATTCTATGCTTTCGAAAAATTTTAAATTACATCTGATACATCTGATACATCTGATACATCTGATACAGCATAAAAACAGCAGCAGGAAAATATGTTATTATTTTATTAATATTTTACAGCGCATCACAATTAAAGATGTGCGATTTTGTGACATATTGCAAGTACTATTTTTTCAATGCAATATGATACAATTAAATTTTTAATTATGAAATAGTATGCGATTTCAAATTGCAAATGCAGCTAAAAATCGCATTTGTAATAAAGTTCTATTCATTAAATATTTATTGATATATTTAGAAGAAAATAATTTAAAAAATCATCTTTATATCATATAACGAATACACATATTTAATTCCGATTAAATATTAAACTTATCTCTAAACATGCAAGTTTAATTAATCGTTAAAAGTTTGACCTTCTTTATTAATTTGTGGAAATTTTGTAGAATGTAATATTTAATGGCGTAGGAGAATTAAAAAGTAAGTTTTTACGGTAAGAAACATACGTATTTTTTCGTAGTGAATATTTTTTTATAGGTTCATACATAATTTAAAAAGTAAAAAAAAATCGCAATGCGATATATTAATGATATCAGTTATATAAATGATATTAATTATATCAGAGGATCGCAGTGCACGATTTTATAAATCGCACATCTCTAATCATTTGCTTATAAATGCTTATAATTATAATCTAGAAATGAACTATTTAAGCATATTGACGATAGTTTCAGTTGCGCTGAATTCATTAAAAGGGTCCGCGTCATCGCGCGGTAGAGCAATATATTAGTTACGCTGACGAACATTGATTTACATTTCGAAACATGGGCGGATTTAACAGCAAGCTCTGTGAAACAACGGTCATCGCACTGGCAGAGCATAGCAGGAAGTAACATTCGATGTGGATTTACCGCACGGCACGGCATATCCACGTTAGCTCCTAATATAACGTACTGTATAAAGAGATACAATCGGTGCTTGACGTTTGACACACTCACGTACATCTTACCAATCTCGATGTATAGAAAGCAGTATACGGAGACCTTAACCCTATCACCCCTTGAATCTAGCTAGCAATTACAGACATATTTTTCCATCCCTTATGATATACGACCATAAAATTTTAGTTTCTGTTGTAGCATATAATCCTTTTAAATCATCAAGTAATATTTCAATTTGCTTTCGCTTTATAATGTATGAGCTTTCTTTTTAAACCTTTTTTTTTTTTAATATTTAGAGTACTTGTCTAGAGATATAATTCGAAATTGAACTGTTAATTTAACGTTGTGCATAATAATATAATTATATGTACAATCATAATAACATGCATATAATTATTATCGTGAATTTACATTGTTTACATAAAAATATATGCAAATAATTGTATTAATTTAATAAGATTGTACATTGAGTAATTTTAGTTTTTTTAAATTATCATTTTAAATTGTCTTTTATTTAAGAAAAGTATTTAGTATTTTACATGAATGATTAGAATGCTCTTCGGTTTTAATTTTGAAACATACGATACAGAAGTCTTTCTGGCGCGACGTTGTGGCGTCAGACAATCTTCTACTTCGAACATAACTGTTAAATTGTCTTTTATAAGAAAAATAATATGTTCTGAAATGTACATAAAATGTTTATACAATTTAACATAATTTAATTTAAGAAAAGTATTTCAAAGAATATTACAATTTAAAAGAATATCAAAGTATGTCAAATATAATAGGTTGGAATAAAAGTTTGTAGCGCTATTCTCTCTCTCTCTCTCTCTCTCTCTCTGTCTCTCTTTCTCTCTCTATTTGTATCATGTTCATATCTAAAAAAAAATGACAATTATATTATTCAATGAAGCAAAATTTCAGTTTTAAGAATAATATTTTTGAATTACGATACGACAATTTTTAATGGAGTTATGATCAAAGTCAATCAAAATCAAAATTTGTTTATTTATTTAATCTACGTAATAACTTCGTAACACAAAATCTTAGAAATATAAAAAAAAAACGATTTTGTAAAGAAAACTTTAAGCTTTCATGGTAAGAAGTTGAAAATTTTCGCAAGTTTTTTTGACACGTGACAAGCCTACAATGAAGAAAGGAAGAAAGTTTTGCATTTTGTCTTGTAGAGCGGTATTCATATAGTCCGTTCTTATTTTAAGATCGTAAGTTCTATAGAATATAAGTTGGTACAATTTCGAACATGGTACAATTCTGAAGGAGTAAAATTTGAATTCAATTTTCGAAGTTCAAGTCTGATTTTTTTCTTGTTTGCAACCCTTCAACAGTCTTTGCATAATGAAAGAGTTACCAAACTCGAAAATTGGATTGAAATTTTATTTCGTTCAGGATTACACTATGTTCTAAATTTAGAATCTAAATTTAGAATCTAAATTGTACTACCTTATCTACGGAAAAATTGTCAAATTCACAGAAATTTAGAAGATATAGATAGATATAGATAGACTTTTTGAAAGTAGAAATTTTAAGCTTTAAAACTCTTTTTTTAAATTTATTTTTAGTAAAGTTACAGCTGTTTGAAATTCGTAGCGCTATGAACTTTTGTTCCAATCCATATACTTATATACAGGGTGTCATTAAAATACGGCACTCATTATGAATAGGTAGAGTGAACAAAACTGAATAAAAAAATCCTCTACTATTTTGCGATTTTCGCAATGAGTTAACGAGATATTAATTATTAAAAATCACTAAATATTGATTTTCAATAATTTTTTACTCAAATACTATTAACTTTACAGAAAAATTGCAACAGACAAAAATAATTTATTTTTAGAATTTTTTATCAACTTTTTAGTGCTGCATTTATTTATTTATCACCTTGAGAAAATACAGTATTAAAAAATTTTGAAAAAATTTTCAGAACTTTATAAGAAGAAAATAAACCATTTTTATCTCTTGCTGTTTTTCTGTAAAGTTGATAATATTAATAAAAAATGATTAAAAATAACCAATATTTAATGATTTTTAGTAATTAATATTTCATTAACCTTTGCGAAAATCGCAAAATGATAAAGGACTTTTCGATTCAGTTTAGTCCGCTCTACCTGCTCAGGATAGATGATGTCGTATTTTAATAACACTCTGTATGTAATAGTACACACATACATATATATGTTGTATTTTGACTAAATATACTACTTATAATTTTCATAAAGATACTCGTAGCAATCATATCATAATGTATTATATTTATCTGCTGTAATTTGTTTTAGATGGAACCATATATTTCAGTTTTGTATTAACACTCCTAAAATAATTTTGATGAATTTTATTTTTGATTCATTTCATATGAATCTGCTAAAATAGTTCTTAAAATACTCTCATATAATATTTTCTTTACGAAAATTTCACTTTCAGCAACACGTACATAAGCGTGCTCGAACTTATGATCTTGATGTATGTCCAATATTTCTTTTAATATTTTCTCTTATTCAAACACACAAATAGTAAGATTATTTTACATTTTATAATCATAGAAATAAAAATAACTGTGGCAGTCACTTATAATTAGCAACTATAACAATTGCAGAGACTTTTTAAGACGAATGGACCATGAAGATATCCGCTGTTGTACCGAGACCATAAAACGTTTGTGGATCGCACAATGTAGTTTCGCGGTCCGTTTTTTTTTCTGTCGTGACGGCACTCCCAGGAGAGAGCATCTTTTTCCCGTGGACAAACGGCGTTGACGTAGAGGTGTTTCAAAGGATCTTTTCACCGAAGGTGGAGTTTCTTCACCGTCCACTTATCCTTTCTTTTATCTCCTGAGCTTTATTTGATTGTCCGAAGGGAGTAGCTAGAAAATTGAAGGCGGGACTCGTTGAAATGAACTAAGGCTCGAAAGAGATCGGAACGGAAAAGAGAAAGAAAGAGAAAAAAAAATAAATCCGAAACATTCTATTATTTTTTGCATTGGAGATTGTAGAACGACAAAAAGAATGAAATATAAATATCAATTATTTAAAGAAATATTCGCCATTGTGAACGCCGAGACGGAAAGATAGTCGGGAACGCCATGGGTAGGTTAGCACGGTCAACTTTTAACTTTGCCCGGCTTCCTCTTTCAGTTCTTCCGTTCCTTCTATGTCGTCATGTACTTATCCACTTTTTCCTTTCCGGCACACCTTGCAGGCACTGCTTTTAACTTCTACGACACACTTTCTACGAGTCTGTACCTTAGTTAACGAGGGATGAAGCGACATTGCTTTGCTCTGGACAAAATACAGCGGCACAATCGTGGCTTCTGTATGTCCTGCTTTACGTGCATATATATGTACATAGACATGTTTATGAGCAAAACATTCTATATAGCCTAGAAGCAATGATCTTAATAGACCCTGATTGCTCAATCTGTTTGCATTCGAGCTTTCTTAGGAGAAGACCTATTGTGTTATTTATCGCTTTAATATTCACCAGTAATTATTTCTACAATTATTTCATTATAATTGTTTGATATTTTTTAATTTTGAAAAATTATACGTACAGTTTAATAATGAATGATTTCTGTTCAAATACAAATTGTGCTGTTAACATTACTATAAATACCTATAAATATAGACGTTATTAACGTATTATAAAAAAATAGCAATTTATTCAAGATAATTGCGGACATATAACATAAAAAGATTCACGTGTATAAGAACCCCTCTTTTTAGTTTTAAGAAATCAAAATAAAATATTTTGTTTATTTTATCTGTAGTTGTCTAATAAATATATTGTAATATATAATCACAGACTTCTATTACTAGACTGATCACACTTTGTCGCCATATTTAATGAAAGCGATCGGCCATTGTTTCATCCATTTAACATACACATACATTACAGACAATACGCACGTGTCACAGATAATAAAGATTAACAAGGCATAATAAAAACTTCTGGTCACATTTATCTTTTAACTTTTATCACATACATAAAATAATCATTCAAAGTGAGTAGTCCAGTTACAGAAGTTTGTAGTAATAACGTATAAAAAGTTTGGATTTTGCGTAAATCTTGGAGCAGCAGTTATTCTGGAATCTAGCCAAAAGAGAAAATTCTTGAAGGCGGGGAACGAACGAGAATGTAGAATTTGTCTTATATTCTTTATATATGGAGTTCTAAGACTGGAAACAAGGTTTCTTTTTGCTAAAGCGATGTCGCATTATATTTCTGTCCGTCTGCAAGCAATACCAATCGAAAAGAAAATCCCAAAACCACGCGAATAAAAATATTATCTTGGAAAATATTTTTATACATTATTAATCGTCATGATCTTGTTTTTGAAAATTTGATAAAAATTGACAGAATGTGATCGAAACGAATAAAATTATTCATTCATGTCCTGTGATGGCTCATGTTCAATATTATCGCACGTAACATGTGCTTTGACAATACGAATGATCTGGATATTACTAAAGTGAATATATCAGAGGAAGTGGTATCTCATGGCACATTAGTGATGATAGTTACTCCAACGACGTGAGATTTAGTCAATGTCAAAACTTCAAAATCGTCTTGTTACTATTTGCAACTAAATCTGAGTATACTATATTTTATCGGTCGATATATACGATAGCGAATGTACGATGAAAGTACTCCAGTTGTGAACTATCTTTATTGCTTCTCTTGCTGCTTGTATTTCAGCTTTAATTTCTCTCAAAGGTCTTTTTCAATGTCAGCACAGCGCGATAAAATAACAAATGTATGCGGTGTAAAAATAAATTTAACATTAGTGAAATCTGTGATACATGTTTTGCGTAGAATTTTTTCAACCATTTCGCTTTTTATATTTCTTTGCTGTCTAAGAAATTGTATATAAGAGATTCTTCTCACATATTTTTTCAAATATTTCGTAGCTTTTTGCTACTAACACCGGTTAGAAGAAACTTATAGTCCGGGAGATAATGACACAAAAATGGTCTTTATTTGTGATCGCTTGAAACCCCGTCATTTATTAGATAAATAAGGATGGAAATGCAAGTATGGCAGATCTCCCGAAATTTTAAAATTGATAATGTATGATTGAAATTATAAAAATTTTTTTGCTTTTTTCCTCATATGTTACCTGCTAGCGTTTGTTTACTAGTAATAGTTTACGTCAAAAAATCAATCGGAAGATAGGTACCATTTCTGTGGATCAAAGGAGCCGTCAAACTAAGCTAAAGATTTGTAACTGACTGTTTTTTTGTACACTACTTGTTTTCACGAAACATACAAAAATACACCTGCCACATCGTTTGATTGGATTTATGGAGTCGCTATGTTTGTCCTAACGTGTTGAATTTTAAATTAAAACGTCATGATTTCGTTACCGACTAAAAAATGAAGTCCACGGTAACAAATCATGACGACTAAAAAATTTACCATTTTAGCTTAGTTAGGAGCGGCCCTTTCGACCCACAGAAACAGTATAGCACCTACTTTCCGATTGATTTTTTTTGACGTAAACTATCTCTAGAAACAAACGCTAGCAGATAACATAAGAAAAAAACAAAATTTTTTACAACTTCAATCATACGTCATCAATTTTAAAACCGCGGGAGATCTGCCATACTTGTGTTTCTTTCATGTTCATCTAATAAATGACGAATTAATGACGGTTTCAAACGATAACAAATGGAGACCATTTTTGTGTCATCATCTCCCGAACTATTATAACGGTTAACGATGAAACATAATCTTCGATCATTGTTTCCAAGGGATAGGATAACATCCCCAAGCTTGTGATGACAAATGTGCTCCATATGAGCAATGGGTGATCGTGAGTTTAAAGGGCTATACAGCTTGTGAATTGAAACTGGGAATAGAAAGCACAGATTGTGTCCAATTCGCGCTTTGATTGAAGGCACACATGTGCCTAATATCAAGATTCAAGAGCCGGTAATTTCGAGTGATTAGACCAAGCGTATATTGCCACTCCAGCCTAAGGGTTCCCCTTGACATAGCACTCTCAGATTCTGCGTTTTGACCTAAATTCCCGTTTCTCTTCGATATACATTTCCCTCCAACTTGCGTGTACATGCTTGGATGCCAAAAAGGTACAACGAATAGAAATTTCTGAGCGCGGATTGTGATACATGCATGGAAGAACGTGAACGATATTTCCGTGGATTTGTCGAAAAGGATTTCTTACATGACAGCGTATGCATTATGTCTACTATCGGCATTCATAAATTTATTTCTTATTTGAAATTAAGTTATACTTTAATTATGTCGCGCGTTTATGCATATTAGATAGATTGAAAATTTTGAAGAATTTGTATTTATTAATAGACACTTGCCTAGATAATAATTTATTCCCTTACTTAAAAAATGATGCAATCCAAAAATTAAGTTTCTCAAAAAAAGGGAAATTATTTTTCAACTTGTCAGAAAATTATTAACTAATCAAATAATATTTGCAAAAGGAATATATTCTTCTTAGCTGTTTAAAAAAATATATTCTTAATTGATTAAATGCCATTTTAGACATTTTATTTCACAACTTTAAAAAGTTATTTTATTTTTAATGATTGAAAGATAATGTTTATTTCATTCATGGTAATAAGAAAATCATATTTTTTAAATTGTGTCACTTTTGAAATAAAGAAACGATTATTATATTAGATACGTGACAAAACTTTTTGTTTTTAATTTAAATTATAATGAGTTAAAATATTGAATTCGCTCTCTCTCTCTCTCTCTCTCTCTCTCTCTCTCTCTCTCTCTCTTTCTTTAACAATCATTCCCTAATCATTTTACTCATTATTAAAAAATTATGTGCGAATTTTTTTAATTCAATATTTCTAATTACATTGATAAGAATTCGATCTGCAATTAGAGCTGTAGTCAAATTCATTTGTTAATCTAGAACAGAAATCATTAATTGTTGATAATCGATCTAAACGTATTAAAATATTTCGAGTAGTTCTGTACCATTCGAAATTGACAGCTGAGAAATCGTCCATTCTAACCGCGGTCAATTCGTAATCACAGAAATGGGCTATTCATGTCTATACACACACACATACAGTAACTAACATCAGTAATAGCCTATCTGCCAATGCGCATATATATGGTCAAGATATGTACATAACGGTATACTGCGGACGCCCTTTCAAATTCAACTGATTATGGCGCCGCGCCGTACGGAAAGCGAAAATTACAGCGAGTATCTGGACAGTGACTAGACCGCAGTGCATTTGTGTGACATCCGCGGCAGTTAGGCAGTTAAAATCATGCATTCAGTGCGGTGAGGAAGAGAAGAGGGATGAACATGGATGAGTCGACGGACAAATCTCAGTAAATGCTAGAGAGCAGACCGTAGCATTGACGCTTAAAATAAGTAGGGCATTAAATAATATAAATTGTATATACACATAATTTACGTAATTATATATTTACGTAATTTATTGTAAAATAAATATAATGATGGTGTTAAAGGTTTTTTTTTCTTAATATAAAGCTGTAATCGATTTCTTTTTTTTATGATGTATATTTAACGAATCAAATGTAGGTATAATGTAAGATCTACAGAATTGGAAACGTATTGATGATACATGCGTAAACCGTGAAATTATTTTCGAATATCGCTTAAACGTAATCGGCTAGCTGGAATTTGGCCGATTACAACGTATGAAATGGGGATTATGCGGTTTGCGCCAATTGGGTTGGGACGTCAGGGGTAATTACAAGTTGAAATCACGTAGCAAACTTTGGAGAACATTTAGATCGATAGGCAAAATTCTGTATCCGCCATCGTACAAGTTATAGCAACTTACGGCTGACTGAATGAATTTCTGATAGGCATCTTCTATCATGCGGAATCTACTTTGTGTACATTGTTAAAGTCTGATATAAACGTGCAGTAGTTTAAGACTGGCATGGTAGTTTGAAAAGCACAGGTGTTTCCATGCTTTGTCGATCAAATGTGCCCATAGCCTTCGTGATTTTATTCGTAATTGGATAACTTCTGTGTCTTGCAAAATAAAAAGACTACATTTCATCTGCTAATTGTAATAGATAATTATTTTTTTCTTTAATTTTATAAAAAAATTACATAAATTTTTTTATTAAATTTGACATTCTTTATTAAAAACAAAAACATTAACTTATTAATTATTCAGGTATATTTATAAATGAAATGAAATGTTAACAAAAAAATAATTCAACAAATCTATAGATATTGATATATCAAAAGTAAAAAAAACGTATCAGAACTTTTGTTTATGTGTTCAGATTAGTAGTAATTCCACAATTTAAAAAATTTAAAAGATTCAAGTACAATTTTTACTTTTTTTCAAGAGAAAGAGAGAGAAAAAGAAAGAGAGGGAGAGAAGAGAGAGAGAGAGGGAGAGGGTTCTGTATTATTTTATTTTACATTATAATTTAAACTCTTACTTTTTTGAAGAAGTTTAATCTTGTTTTTTAGATAAAATTTTTATCAGATAGAATTTTCTATATCTTATATATATATAAGATTCTCTCTCTGCTGTATTCCATTTCTTTTTCGAACATTTGGATTTAACGGAGCAACTAACTATTAATTTTAGGATATCTACACATGTAAAATTTTCTTATAAAGTTTGATTATTTTTTAAATGTAAATTTAATTGTACGTTACTCTAAATTAAACTTTTAAGATTGATTTACAAAGGTAAGTGTTAAGATAAAATAGTTAAACTATAGTAATTGTTGTTGAAGTAATTTAATATTCTTTAATACATGACATTTTGTACATAAAACATAAATTTAGAAATATTTAAGTTGCGGACATATATGCGGCAAAAAAAGGTTTTTATCGGACAATACCTTGTGCAATGCAATACGATAAATAGAGCTATATTAGCGGACAAAATAAGAATTCTTGCAAAAGTTTAATGGCATAGTGCCTGCCTTTTCTTGGTTCTTCCTTGTCTCTCTTTTTCTTTTTCGTTGCAAACCATCCCATCGGCTTTTACAAATGTCCTGCAAAGTTGAAAATATAACTTCACCAGGGCTTGGAGTGGAGAATCTCAGCCTACGATACTATTCGCTCTTCCGGTCTCTATTTTTCTATCTTCTTCCACGCTCTTCAGTAAGTATTCTGGAAGTTGAAATATTACCGTGGCGGAAGAAGGTAACGTCTAAACGATTTGGCGGCTCGCCAGATCTCGGTTTTCTCGATTATGTCTGAGTGAACGTAATCTTGCGTAGATACCAATAACTGGGACGACTTGGTCGTAGTCAACTTCACAAGAAATGCATAATAAAAAAGAAGGATTCACAGTTATGAGTTACGCTTCTTTTGATAATGATCCAATCATTTCTCAACGTGAATTAGTCAGCCTTCTGTGACATAAGTATATTGCGAGCTATTCGTTATGTCATGTGAAACTATTTGTCATCGTTTATCAGACGCGTATAATCTATATTTGCAATTTTTTCTACTTTTAATGTTTGTGCCATGTAGATCATCAGTGGATTTTCGCTTGGACATCCGCTGGATTTTCCATTTAAGTTATTTTTACTAAAAAAAGAGTAATTTTAATATCATTCGTTAATACATAATTATTAATTGAAAATTAATATTGATCGAAAAATGAAGAAAGTCAATTTGATCAAAATTGGATCTTGGTGCCTAATAATATTTTTGTATGAATTTTACATTTTCTAGTGCAAGCAAACTGTGCGCAGATTATTGAAATATACATAAGATTTTGAAATATACATAATAATAATATATGATACAATATTAGACCTTTATTTTATAATAATAATTTTTATAATTATTAGATCTTCTTTTTTATAATAATAATTTTTATAATTTTTACCCATAATGAAACATATATTACTTAATAAATATAATAAACAAATACTAAATATCGTGGATTAACAGTGATCCATGCGGCGTGTTAAATAAGTCACCTAAAATTAATACGGTATAAAACGTATTAATATACACAGTAGATTCATATCTCGATTTAACTGTACTCCCTGCAAAAGCGGCTGAAATCTACATCCACAGAAAAATAGTTGATAACTTTGAGAGTATAGACTTTTCTTTTTCTTTTTTCTTAATCATTTTTAAATAGAATTAATATAATAGTATATATACATATATACATATATATATATATATATATATATATATATATATATGTGTGTGTGTGTATACGCGAAAAAGTCTGTGAGTATTACAGACATCTCACCGGCGATATCATGATAATGGAATTGTCAGCGTTCTTGCGGTCGAGAGGTCGTCACTGCGAAAATTTATTATGCAGGCCGACCTTTATATACGTGCGATCTCACATATGTATGTATATGTCATTCGACGGTAACGGCGACGCTCGACTCAATTAATGCCACGCTAATTAGTGTCCTGGTCGTTCCAGTCTGCTCGGTAATTTCATTTCGCCGTGGCATCGCTCGGGAACATTTTCGCGTAAGCGACTTTCTGACGAATCAGTTTATGCTGGCCGATCGAACTAATGGTCGATTACGACTTGGAATACCGTGAATTATACGTGTACATTACGATCATCGTTAATGACATCGCTATTTCAGAGAAATGAGTATATATTTAATCGTCGGTTTTTTATACTAAAAAATAACTACATATTATGTGTCTTTTTACTGCAACTTGTTGTCGCTTTGTCGAGAGTGTACGAAACTGCCATACAAGAAGTCGTTTCATTCACCACAAAGCGTTTTTCTTTGTTGGTCATATACGTACGATGGCGCGAGCAGCCAATGGTGCGCAAATCCTTGGAAAAGACGTCTGCCGAAGTTTAATGGAGTATCGATGACCGTGCAGGTAGTGAAGAAGTGGAGGGTCGAAAAGCCGTCTGGTGAGTCGGTCGATTCGCTTGAGAGAGGAAGAGAGGTATCGAAGAGTCATCGACGTCGTCTACGAAGCAGATGCCTCGAACTCGATTGAAGATGCCGATAAATTGAATAGAGAGATCTACGACATACTCTGGGACGAAGGATCGTGTAGTTGTGCTCGTCGTACACAGACTCGCATACAGATCGCTTTCGTCAATCTATTATTACTTGTTAGACGATGTGATAAAAAGCGCCCTCTTCCCCCTCTTCGTTATAAATGTTCACTGTAGAATGCATTTTAAACCAACGAATTTGGACAGACACATCTGGTGTTATGGTATCGCTAGCACCATATTTTCGTATCTTTTTTTATTATGACGAATGACACAAACAGACATTCTACCATAATATTCGAATGCGTTTTCCATTCTCAATTTTCTGAGAGAATCCTGAGAAATGAACAATTTTTGAAATATTTAATAAGTGCGTACGACGAAAACCTTTTAGAATAAAATTGTTCGTAATTTTTATATATTTTTTTTTTCGTAACTTGAAAGGGGCTTTAAATCTAATTAGGAGTATAATGAGCGTAAAGGTACAAAGGTATTAAATCTGATTAATTCCGATACGAGCGACGCATTATCTTATATAGCATACTCGATGGCGTATCACGCGTTAATAAGCGGTTGTCGCGCAAAATTCATGGGTCGCGTCATTTCCATTAATTCTCTTCGATTTTAGATGAGAGGTCGTTGGATCGAGGTGTCGATGGCAGTGTACGGTATAGCAGCGGTAACGAGAATGCGAGAGGTCATCGTGAGTGTAATTGTAAAACGCGTTCGAGCTCGCGTCGTGTCAGTGCGTTGCGGGGGTCACCTGTGAATTACGGCGTGGCCGTGATTCCGCTGTTTCCCCATTTTCGGATGCAGCATCAATTTATTATACGCCGAGTGAAATAGAACGTCGGTGAAAAATTTTCTGACCGCTGGATTCATAGCGATATAAAGTCGCGTAAAAGCTTTCGCGATGGTGGACACATCGTGCATTTGCACGTTCGCATATCAAGTTTCGTAGATGCGGCATGTGCAAGTATTAAATTTAATATTACATACATAATGTTATAATGTGCACGATAAATAAATAAGATTTAATTTAAACTATTTTTTATAAATGTATTCTAACAAAACTATAAAACGAGTATAACAAGATATTTATGGATATATATAAAAGATTATTGTTTTATATTTTCATTTTATTTTTTCATTTTCATTTTATGAGCGTTTGAGATGGCAAGTTACACCGGAAGAATTATTTTGTTACGAAAAATTTATTTAGCTCTTAATAGACACGGAAAGACATCATTTTGTTTGAATTATCAAAAATAATTATATAGAAGTTTAAATGATGATAATGCTGCAAAAAAAAGTTTTGATATTCTAGATAATTATGTTCTACATAATTATTTTGAAGATTTAAACAAAATGATTTTCAAATCTGTATCTAACTAAATTTTTACATACAGAAAAATATTCTATTGCTATAAAAAGTAATTACTCAATTTAATCAACTTTTTTTCTTTTAAGTAACGGTTATCTAACAAAGAATATTTCCTTGATAATAATTTTAAAATAATTTATTTATTTCAAATTTTAAAAGAACTCTTTTATTATATACTTAAAACAAGAATTAATTTTTTTTAAGAATATTATAAAATTTATTGAAGAAGGGAGTTTGTATAATAAACAAATCGAATTTGTTTAGTATTAAACTTTAATCAAGAGTATTCAGAATATAAATTTAAATAAATTTGATGTTTGTGATTTTGTTAGATATGGATATATGAAATACTTGAAACAAGTAATCATTACTTGCGTATATTTTTCTGTGTGTAGATACATCAGCAAAACCGATCTGTCTGTGTATTTTAATTGATGGTTTTGCGTTAATTCATTACGTGCTAAATGATTTGATTTGATATATATTTATTATATAAATATATTTATTATATATATAGATACATATATAATGTTCCATGAAAAATATATCAATTT
>Ga0157364_1003542_pt1 | contig 15166 bp, 6 predicted proteins | sample AttsexASBM2_FD_111476 | JGI IMG/M metagenome (GOLD analysis project Ga0157364, IMG submission 111476) | Fungus gardens microbial communities from leaf cutter ant in Ribeirão Preto, State of São Paulo, Brazil - Atta sexdens ASBM2 | ecosystem: Host-associated > Fungi > Mycelium > Unclassified ... | reverse complement strand
TACACAACGATTAATTGAATAAAATCGATATCATGGGACTGAGCAATATAATCAATATTTATTGATAACGATAGCTAAAAGTTTAAACCTAATAAGACATAGAAGAAAAATGAATTCGATATAAAAGGTAATACGTTTATAAGAATGACAAAACAGAGACAAAAATAATGAAGAGAAAAGAATACAAAAATATCCGAAATTAACACGAGAAAGCCTAAAAGTAAAATATACATAATGCAAAATCACCTTGTAATAAACATCTTTAGTAAATATCTCTCGCTAATAAATTTTGTTGTATTGCTGTTGCTTCATAATTATTGTCAACATGAATATTTATAAAGATAAATGACAGAACTTCATAATCGCAAATAATATTAAATCTTTCTGATAATCGATAAGCCGTATACGTTCGATGACCGTAATCTCGACACTAGCGGTACCGTCAAAGAACATACATATGTATGTTAAAAGAAGCGCACAATGTCCATCCATTTGAATACAAACCACAACTATGGTTACCGCGCGCAAAGCAGTAAAGCGAATTGCAACACATATACCGTGTATGGGCAAAGGAAGGTTTCCCTGTTCGTAATTTATGTTCTTGCTCTTAATGCGCTACTAGTAATGATTAAAACGTAATTTTCACGGATAGGAAGAAATACGGCGTACTTGCGTTTTCCTTCGTTTTGATTTACGGCGCTTTATTTTTCTTCGTCATGATTTATACCGACGATCGTTCTCCCGTAAACGCTCTCGCGAAACACGACGTCCGATTCATTCCACACTTTATCGAATAAAATCTAACAGTTTATACACGTACAAACAATTTCTTAGAAACTCAGCTTATATTATTTAATTGTGAGAATCGAACTTTTTGATTATCAGAAACAAAGATTAAAATCTTTAAATTTTACTTCATTCTGAGATATTATTTTATAATAAATTTCATTAATCGATTCAAAATACTCGAACAGACTTACTCCACAGCATGCAGGAACTAGTATCTCCTCGCTCGCAGGATCTTTCGGTGCGTCCTCTTCTTCCTTCACAATAATCATTAATTCCGAGTTAAGATCTGTCGCGGTCTCGTTTACTTCCGGAACTTCTGCTATCAATGTATCGTTCGAATCGCACTTATTCAGATTCGTGTCTTCCGTCGTTAATGTCTCGAGTGAGATCGCCGCATCTTTTTTTTCTTCATCACGGAAAAGCTCTGATTCCTTCGTCAGAATTTTCTCATCCGAGACAGATTGTTCTGAATTTGCATCTTTGACGTCCTCATACAAAGACGTTCTGCTTCTGCTAAGATCGGCCCTACGATCCTCTTCCAATAGTCTGGTGAGAGCATCATGCGAAGTTTCCTCGAAGTTCTCGCCCTTCAAGAAATTCTCCTCGAGCGTTTCAGGCACAGGATCTTCGACAGACTCTACATCGCGGACCGCCTCCTCGAGTCTCTCTTCGGGGAATTCCGTATACTTCTCCAGAGGTTCATCGTGATCCTCCTGCTGACTCGCGCAAGTTGAAACGTCGTCCAAGTACCACGAAGTGCAGTTCTCCTGGCGTCTCTTGTCTGTGACGCTCTCATCACCTTTCGACAGCGCGCCCTTGCACTTCTTCAGGTAGCTCTTCACTTTCTTAGTCTTACTTTTCCTGGTCTCCTGGCTGCGTGGCAAAGTACTGTCAACGTTATCGCCCGCATCCACTGATATTACTTCCGCAGGCGATTTCAATTGTGTTTTCTCGGAATTGTGCTCATCTTTCGCTTTAGAATCGACACCGTCAAAACAGACGCACGAATCCTGTTGATCAGCAGTCAGAGTCCATGTCTCTTCTTTCTCCGGCGGCCGGCGATCTGCCGGTATCACCTGTTACAAGAATAAATGTATATTATTCTCAAGAAATATACAAATATTATCATAAAACCAATTAAGTTCATATAGGTTCATTAATTGCTCGCATTCTCCATTGTCATTATATCTATGATCTGTATTTCTACATTATAAATCTAGCAAATATCGGTGGCAGAAATTTTCCCACAGTACATTCACGTTTCGCGACTGATTAATTTACATAATCAATACAAAAAAAAAAATCTCGATTGTGCGCGATAAGAATTGCGTCAGCTTGAACATAAGTTGAACGATATGGCGCGACCGGTCACTCGATCGCTTTCATAATAATCTGTAAGATCGATTAGATAGTACAACATGGTTAGGCACAACTATATCGGAAACAATCATTCAACTAGTTGCAATGCGACACATAAAATAATAAGCTTATAATAAATATCGACGAGAAACGACGACAACGATGATGTTGTAGTTAGCTAATATCAACTCTAAACGATGCATAACGATGACATTTTACACTGCGACTATGCGAAGCATGCGCCCATAATACCATCGGGAATACAACTTCCTCCCGTAATATTTCCGATTTCATAATGCGCCAGCCTCTAGTTTCCTGCTCTCTGAAACACGACGATGCGCCGCTCCCGAGGACGTGAGTCATCGCGCGCGTGAAACACAAATATAAAGTGCTCCAGCTCCCCTCGCATTGGTTAGTCAGGTAGATATGAGAATAATCAGAAGTTGAGATCAATTCCTCGCAAGCACAATAAGAAGAGAAGAAATTGTCAAAGTCTAATGCGCAGCTGCAAATATTTGTAACGATTGTATCAATGAAAATAATGTATATATTAATAACAAATGTTTTGATGTTTTACATGATATTTCTATTTCAAATTCTCTTCTTAATGATTCAAACAAGATGCTCATAATTTTTTAAAAATATCTATTCAAAATTTCTAAGTATTTATTATAAAATATTTGCAACAATTGTATCATTAAAATGTTAACAATGTTTTAACGTTAGTTGTATATTTCAAATATTCTTCTTAATAATTTAAACAAGATATTTAGTTTTTAAAGTTCCTTATTATATAAAATATCTTAAAAATTATTGATAATTAATAAATACAAATACAAAATTATTAGTACATTCCTAAGTGATCTTCTAGCGGTTTCAATTTCTACTGCAAACTGCTTTCGAAAAGCAGTTTAATTAACTATTTTTATGTATGATTCAGCACAGCCTTGACAATATGCTAAATCTGCGAAATAGATGATCACGTCACTGTCAAGGTTCCGCGATCTCATCTTCAGACTTCCATGTAAGCGCGCGAAAGTTGCAGACGAATATCCGTTCCCGAGTAAATCTTGGCCTAGCAAAGTTTGCATGTTTCTGCGACGAACAAAAATAGCTGTGCGAGCAGATCGACAGCGGCCAGAGCTGGTTTTATATCGTTCTCTGCGAGAGAAGGGTTCCCTACGAGAACCCGGCTGGAGATCGAATCTCTGCGATGATGCGATAGCGAGATGAAGCGTGGGAGCGAAGTCGGGCTAATCTTTCGAGCAGCATGAGCAGCTCTCATTCGGAGCGCGTGTCTCTTTCGTCTGCCGCTGCTCTTGTGCCATCAAGAGGGAAAGTTCGAGTGTCTGATCATGTGCCTTTCCTCACGCGTCGCGACCGGAAAAGTGCACGCGAAGAATAAATCAAGAGCGTAATAGAACAGAGCGAAACTGTTCATTGTGCGATGCAAAACAGCCAAAACAATAAGCGACGGCCGGTTACTCCTTCTCTCCCTCTCTTTCTCTCCTTTTCTCGAAGCGCGATTGAAAACGTGTTTAATACTTTAATCAAATTATTAACCGACGGCGAAATCGGTGCTTTCCCCTCCCTCATAAATTTTACTCTCGTTTCCCGCAGCACGACCGTTAGATACTTTATTACAATGAGATCCAAACCTATTAGAGAAACTCGGAACAACCGGACGCTGGCTAGCTAGATGGTTAAATGAGTCGATCGATGGCCCGTGCTAACTGCCTCGGCAACCAATAATAATTACTCTTTTCTCTGCGCCTCGACTATATACATACTCATACGCACATATATGTCATGTACGCCATAATTCATTTTCTTTCTTGATATGTGAAATCGGCGTACTTCGCGTTGCGTCGTGCTCTCCACTGTCGGGCTGAATTACCATAACGGTTGAACCATGGATAAGAGATGTGCATATGTAATTGTATGATACGTGTATCGCGCATGTATTTGCACGGAAACCGCTGAAGAAATGATCGTATAGCCTACGGTAGTCTCAGTAACGAGAAGTCGCCAATCGTCAATACACGGGCATATAAATGGCCGCGATAGCGAGTACGTATGATCATTGTGCAACGTCAAAGAGAGATATGAACGTGGATAATTACACAACGAGTACTCAAGCGCACAATGAAATATCATGTCATCGCATTACGAAATGCGCTCCTGTGAGAAGGACTTAACCCGCAATTGGTGTTGCATCCATCGCAATTGCGATTTATTAGTATTACGTGGGAAAAACACAAAGGGAAAAGAAATTTGGAAAATTTAGAAACAAGTTAGAAAAGAAATCAAATATCTATTGCGTTGAATCTTTCGAAATTCAAATGGAGTTAGTGAACAATTCGTTCGTATTTTTTCATCGAAATTCAGTTTCAGTTTATTCAGATTATTGTTATATTGTTAAATATCAAAGAAACAATAATCCAAGCTTTGAAGTTAAAAATAACATTTTATTATTTTTAACGCCCATATATGTCAAATAAAAAATCAATCCATTTTTGTGGTTAATTTCACAATAAACAATATCCATATTGAAGTTATACACTAAGAATAAGTAAATAATAAAGTAAATTTAAATCAAATTTAATACATTTTCTTAAATTAAATTGTTTGATTTTATTGTTTTCATTAAATTAAATTTTTTCATTAAATTTTATATTGAATAGAAACAATGATGAGACCTACAGAAATGATTACATACAAATAACTCGAATTGAATACTCATAATTTGACATTACAAAAACAATGTGCAATGTCGTAAGCATACAATGACCTAAGATACGCGAAACTAGAAGGTACATTCCATTGCAATATAGTCATCAATTACGGAACCGCGATATGAGACCGACCATGCTGCTGTGAAAGAGAAGCGCATAAAATAATAAATAATCTCTATTACACGCGCGTACAATAAATCAATGCCTATCTAGACTGACGTGTGATATGCGATTCCGGGTGCACTCCGTCGCGCGAATACATCCCCGAGCGATCCGGGACGCGCCTCTGCGAAGGAACGTCTTTGACACGGTGCGCCGAATCGCAAAGGCGCGCGATTAATCTTCGTATCCTCTTGCGTTACCGCGAAGGCGTTCTCGCGATATCGGCAACAATGTTAATTAGTCCGCGGGATAATTTATACCCCCAGCACTCCATCGTCATCCAGGAGCGGATTGCTATGGGGAAGGGCAGAGAGCGCTCCGGACACGGACGTAAATCACGGGCGAGATGCGACGTATGGAGAAAACCTGGCTCTTCTCGTCTTGCTCGAGAACTCGCCGGTTAAATATTGAATAAAGATCCCGTTCACGCACACGTATAAATAGATATATGTGTATGTACCAAAACATGACCGGCATGTTAGACTGTCTCGGCCTCTTGGACGATGCCGGTCAACGAAGCATACCACGACGATAGCACCCACTTTATTACGGCAACCATAAGCATAGATAACGTATTTATCGGCTAGTAATTCGCACCACTTACCTATTATAACTAAGCTCTCATGATGAAAATTACGAGCCTAATCTGGACCTACAAATAAGGAATGTGCGCACGCGCGCGCGCGCATGTGTGTGTGTGTGTGTGTGTGTGTGTCGAAGTAACATGTTGATTATCTTGATAACTACTCGATAAAATGCAATTATTTATTATGTTTCGAAGCTTCATCTTCCAGTTTCCATTCGCTTAAATGAAGCAAAAGGTATCGTGAGTTTTCTCGGATATTAAAATACGATGTGTGACTTTGCTCGCTTGACAACAAACAGTATGTTAATAAGAACCGGCTGTATCACTTACATTGTTTCGACACTATTTTCTTCGAATACGACTAAGCCAATCAGTGTCAATCAGAATCAAATTTCGCACCAAGATCAGCACACTGACAAGCAATCGCGACCTGCTTTAGCTACATTACTTGTTATGCCTTATTTTTAAGTTATTCTTGTCGTGCCACGTTGCAGTAAATGATACCATTTACTGCAGCGTAGCGTGCTGTAAGAGAGACGTTGACAACTCGCTGAGTAACCCCCTCCAACAATCTGCCGCAGTTCTCGTCTTTTCGCAAGTATAATTTCTATACAATTGTTGTAAACGATTAATGATAGATTAACGATATACAGAATCCACAATAATGAAAAAAATAAAAAATGTGTCAAGAAAAATATAGTTGTTATATATTGTTCTTCTTTCTGAATATTCTACCACAACCTAACAATTAAACCGTTTCAAGTAATTATTAAGTATCAATAAATGTAAAATAAAAAGTAGTATTAAAAAAGTACTTCTTATCTTTTCTAACTTATTCCCATTTAGCGTTATATAAATGTAACTTTACTTTAAGTACACTGCATTGAAAAAGATAGCAATATTGTTAAATTCTTTATGCTGATACAAATCACGTAAAAAAGATTTTTAAAAATATTTGCTATTTTTTGTCAGAGCTGTAGCATTAATTAAAAGAGGACTGTTACAGATCGTACGTGACTTGTGATTTAATTTAATGCAATATGTGACCCCAAGAACAAGATCCACAGAACGTTGTTATTTGAGGGAGAAAAAGTGTTTTGTTACGTGGTTGGAGTCCCCATGGCTGCTGCGCATCTGAGAGCAAGGGTGGAAACTGTAGGGCGCACGCGAGAGTTGCGATCGATATTAGCCCCACCCCGATGCAATCTCACGGGAAACGGAAGCAGTGTTGCTGATCCGCTTGCATCCGGCTAGACGATATATGTTTAAAGTTGAAAATGAAAGAGTGCGTTTTCAAATATCAGCACACTGTGTCTAACTATAGCCTACTACATTTGATATATGTTAGATTGATATATGTTAGATATGTTGTAATAATATATATTATATAAAATTAACGTACACAAAGATATATTGGCAGAATAAATGAGATGTTAGTAATATTTTTCAATGGACGTAGATAGTAATTATTAGCAATTCTATCTATTCACATTCATTTATAATATCGCCACTAAAATATAAAATTATAGACAATAATGATTGCAATCTCTATTATACGGATTCGAAATATTTCTTATAAGTAATATTTTATTTTAATCTATGCCTTCTCCGAGTACTGCTATTTGCACTCATAAATGCGAGCGTGGGCGTAGATCGTAAAAAATATATTGACAGTACCATCAGACTGCCACTTGATTGCTCCATGTATTTACCAAGCCTCATAAAACCATCGAATTCCATCGAACCTCGAGAAGTTAAATAAAAATAAGAAGCATTTACCTTCTTCGGTTTGAAAGTCGTTATGTTCGCATAGTATCCCCTTCTGTGACTCCTATAATTGCGACGTTTCTAAAATTACCTTTTTCATTGCGATCAACATATTTGTGTGCTGCAAGATGCATCGCAATTACCAACGGGTCAGCAATTCTGTTAATGGCGGTATTAAAACGTTTTCAAAAATAAAATCTTTTATATTGCAAGCCAGCTTTCGAACTCACATTACTTATTTAGCCTCCTTTAATATGTGAGGATTTATGTCCTCACATATTAGACATAAATTAGACAAATAACATGTTATTAACAATAAAATATATTATCAATTTTTTGTTTAAAATAATTTAAATAATAATGAAATAAATTTAAAATTTGCTTTAAGTTCGTTAATTATCGTTGATAATGGAAACAAAATTAAATTGATTAATAAATTCTAATTTTCTTGTGCAACAAAAGAATAAGTGAGTTTTCATTCCAATTATATAATTCCAAACTTAAATAGCTAACTGCAGACAAGATTATTGATTTCAAACTTTATCGACCCACCTTTCGCCCTCATCCGAGTGCCGCGCAATGGAAGGTTCTGTTGGCCTACTTTAAACGTCACGTCACAGTATTTTTACAATTGTGACGGTCTCGTAATTTACACAACCGATAAAAAAATTCAATTGCGTTCACACACACGTTGACGCGTGAATCAGTGTCGTTACAACAGTGCGTACTAACGTCCATTTCCATCAATTTCCGTCGCGTACCTCGAAGCGCTATCGCGAAATTGCGATCTGGAATTTTCGCATGTGCATAGTTATATCCCGACTTGACCGATGCGAATGGACGTAGGCCAAGGTGAGCGAGCCAATTCCAATTTGTGGTAGATCGCGGGCATGATAAGTTTTCCATTAAGTATCTCGCGCACTGAGAATTCGCGCGCGGGAATTGCCGCAGCCCAGACTGATGATCGACTGTATTGCGTTTCTCAAGTTTCACATAAAAGACCGTCTTCATCACGAGCACTATTCGAGTGCGCGGCTCGAGTTTCCAGACTTCGTCCGCGATTTGAATACCGGAGCATCCGATATTCAGAATAACGAGAGATCTGCTCATCGCAAATGCAAGCGAAAAAAGCTTTATTCGCTATTGTATTGTTCAATGTACGAACGTCACATAAAGTTCACCTACCGTGAACTGAATGACAGAATGTAGAATTCAAGCCTATTTATCCGCATGAGTATTATGAGCGAATTAAACGAGCAAAAATATTTTACATAACAACCTTAAAAATACAAAAAATTGTCACGCTTGTCGACTCAGATGCGATATTGAGGACAGCGTGGGAAAGAGACGAGAAAAGTTCAGGGATCGCGAAACGCTCTTCCGCTCCTGTGACTCGCGAAAGAGACTTGTGGAGAGACGCGAGATCGATTTATTGCCTGTAGTAACGGGTCGGCACTTCTCTGCAAAATGTCGTCGCAGTATCTAAGTTTGCTTTCCCGTCTCCACTTTACGTGTCCTCGCTCGGCCAATATCCTTTCAACATTTTTTTGGAATACGTCATTGCCTTGTCAATATACGCAAGAAAGAGGAAGAGTAAAGATAAAAATGTTCGGGCAAATGTGATGATTACTTAATCAGTACTAAACGCCAGATCGTTAGATAATCCAGTTGGAAATCGTCGATCGATTATGATGAAAACTATCATTTTAATTGCGTCTCTCGGCGGTGAATACTCATCCACGCGGAAAATTGCTACTCTACTTAAGCAATTGCGCGAGAATTTTTATATCGATTGTCGGTTGAATTTGGCGAGCGTGTATTTTCCAAGTGATCGATATGGCTTTGAATTTACGGTATTGCGTTAATAATCTGCAAGCATAATCGCCCAACTTCTACCGCCGATGAACAGATAACGCATGCAGCAAATGTCACGATTAGGATTTTCGCGAGAAAATCGCTTATGCTAATAGGACTAGCGATATTTCACTGTTCGTTGTTACATGATTTCGTCGCGGAGTCAATTACACGGTTAAATTAAAATCGGCGAGCAAATCATCGTACACTTGACGCATTCAATGCAAATCGCCGGGCCCGAGCTTGAGCCTCGGGACGTAGATAATCCATTAATGCACGTATGAATGTCACTTCGGATCGCGCATAACTCAACCGGGTTAAAGTCTCACCGCCGAGGGCGAAAGTGAGTATCGACGGCGATAAAAAACTCGGATAGCGCAAACGTGGCGACAGACAATCTGGCGACGCGAGGCGAGCGAGCATTATTACACTGTATGAAATACCGAAATGCCTCGATCGGATATACGGTAATTACCGGAGACGCGAGAAAAGTCTGCGGGGACAGAAAGCCGAGCGCACTGATGCCTGAAATTTAACGCCGACCGTGGTAACGCCTTCTTTCTGTTATGCAAATCTCACACACTCAAGTCGCGCAGGTAAGATGGCCGTCGGACTAAAATCTCTACGTGCTAACACACCAAGTAAATACACTGGAAATCAGTTTAATTCGAACGAAGCGAAGTTGATGACGACACGTATAACGTCGTATTCCATTCGCGATCCTATCGATTATGCAATCCAACTGTGGTTACGCAACTTCAAATGATTGTTAAATGGAAATCGGTTTGATATACAAGATATATATCAAAAGAATAAGATTAGATATTTACAACATATTTAGATAATAATGAGGAAAGACCAATTAGAATCTGTGTAAAGTTAATATCCTAAAATTGTAATACAATTGAAAAATCTGGTTGTAACAAATAGCCTTAACAAATTTTCCAGGATTCTTGATATGTTTCAAAAATATTTCCGACAAGAATTAAATACAAAAATAATAACAAAATAATAACAGAAAATTTCCAGAAATCTCAGTTTTCGGTTTTCAAAAAAATCTCTAATTCTTAATTCGAGTGAACTGCTTTTACATAAATTTTAATTTACATAAATTTCTTATCTTGACAAAGTATCAGATACGTCCATGCAACATCATCGCACATTGAAGCATTTCGGGCGCGGAAATGACGGTGTGCATCTAAGTGAGCGTAATTTCCTACGCGCGTCATCCCATCTTGTAACAAATAGACAACTCTTACAAAGCACTTTCTATATCTTTATTATACGACCCATTGGGAAAATCATTGTTCGTTTATCCACTATCGATTATACGATTTAGGAAGCAAAAATGTCAATCAGCTAGCGAAAGCAGTCATTAATCTTCTAATGTAATTGGAGCAACAAAATAACTCCCTCTATTTCCTTACCATTTTTATAACTTTAGGTAAGTTAAACGTTAAATAGTATATCATATTACAGGAAGTTAACGGAATATTACGAGGTCAAAGACCTAGCTTCGCACGTGTCTGCCAAAGCGAGATTGGCAGAAATTCGAAAGACAATAGTCGTGCCTTCCACATCAATGGGAATAAAAACGGCGGAAATGAAACTCTGAGTATTTGCGTGAAGGCAAGGCAGATTCTTAATAACTTTCAAAAAGGCTATTCTCCTTCCATGTTTCCGGCTATCTCGCTCTCTCAGTGACTAATGGATCGTCATTATGGCAGCACTCAATGTCTCTATTATTCTCAACTATATATCTACATGCGAAAATGAGCAGCCGCTGCTCTCACTATGCTTCCACCATACTAATCTTTCCGCGGGTCAATAAGTCGCTTTTTATATGAATAGTAATTTATAATCGCGGCTTACTTACATTCCTTATGTTTCGGAATTTGACTAATAGCGCTTTTAACCCATAGGTACGCGAACAGTTGTTCTTCAACGTAATTGCACACAGTAGAAGAATAAGTAAGTAAACGTATATTGTTTTGTAACGAAATATTCAATATACGTTTAAACAAAAAATAATAAGCTATTTGTAATACATATAAACTTGCAAATTTTTTATAACATAAAAATAAATTCTTAATTTATAATTTTTTAACAATTCAACGATGGAAAATATACAGGATCATAAAATTTGTTTTTTCCTATGTATTAGAATGTTAAAAAATCTACTTTCTATGTTCAACAAATTCATGCATTCTATATCTTGAAAATTATAATACTTTATGAAACGAATTGATAAATGACTATATCGCTTAACTCACAAAGAATCGAAGACTCAAAAAGAATCACCTAAGAGAATTAAAAAGAAACTCCACCTAACAAACTATACCTTCTTCCGACGCAACAGCTTCCAATCGAAATGACTCATCCTGTTCGGCTCGTTAGCCTCTTATTCTCTTTCTTCGCCGTCGATTCCTTTTCTTAGCCCTTTCTAATCGTCGCAAACGGATGAGAACGAGTTTCGCTTAACACTCTTCGATCAATTTATTCTCACGGCATATGCATTCGCATAAGTTTCAATTATAGATTTCCACGGAACAAACGACGACGGCGACGACGACGGCGATGACGATGACGACAACGACAACGCGGATGACGATGTAGACGAAGGGATGATACAGAACGACAGGGCTCGGACTTTGTATTCCCAGCACGGCATTCCGGCATCGCAGCGAAATGGCTGTTCTGAGCTCCTCATTGTTCTTGAATACGCGCTCGAGGATACATGTCCTTGGCGTGGACAGCGGCATCCGCCCACCTTCGAACACATGCACCGGGATAGCTCGAATCCGACCGAGAGTGCGGGAATCCGCTCGCGGACGAGAGCCCGTCAAGGTTCCAAACGGGACGGGAGATTTTACGTTCCGAGAGACGCTTCTGACAGATGGACGGTTCCACGTTCGTAAGGAGCAGAGCAGGTTCGTATCCAGGATCGCTCAAGGGAAAAAAGCCCCTACCCTTCTCGCGTAGAATCACAAAACACAGTCGCGTTGCGAGAACTACATTAATAATTTAACGATAGTCTCGTACCGCACGATATCTCATAGGATCACATTGCGAAGATTTCTGAGGTGTTTGACACAAAGCGGCTCAAATAGAGGAGACGTCATCCTGCACTTTACATATGACTCACAATACACACGCGTACACACATACACTTACACACAAACACACACACACACACACACACACACACACACACACACACACACACACACACGCACAACGAAACCTGACTCTGGAACCGTCGCAAAATTACTTTGTAATTTTCAGAAAGATTTACACGATACTTCGGGACGCCCGCGCCGGTAGTAATCCGGCGACGCCAAGAGAGCTGGGCCTCATCTCACCGAAGAGGTATTCATGTTCGTGAAATCCACATACTCGAGTTAACACAACCACCTTCCCGCGCAAGTCATTCAAACACTTCACTCTTTCACGACTACACCCGCCCACTTGGCTCAAAAACGAGTCAACGCCTTACTCCAAGACGTCGCGAAGATTCGGACCCGCCACGCTGCCATTCCTTTCCCGGCCACCCCGAGAGCGTAAACTGAAAAACGGTACTGTCTACGCGAATCATGCAAGTTCCTCTCAGAGCGGCTCGATGAGTTTACTACCTGTAATCACCTCTCGTCGCTTATGGCAATGCGGAAAACTCTCGAATTAAGGACCGTTCTCTTCCGCGAGGTCAAGAAACGATTTATCCAATTCCAGGTCTCAGAGCTGTTTCATCCTAGCTCGTTTTCTATCCTCAATCCTACCCCACTGAACAGAAGGAACACTCTGGACGCGCACAAATACTCGCTCAGATTCTATCGACTGACCCGATTCCGCGAGCGGCGCTGTTAAACGCGCACGTTTAAGCGGCGCGTCCGACGCATCTCTCTCGTAATACATCAAGTATATCGGTCGCACGGAGTGACATATAAATAGGTAAGAATGAGAGTGATTGGCGTTACGAACAACAAGAATCGAGATGCATCTTGACGCGGAGGATGCAGGGCGGCGTACTGTCAAAATACCCGTCAGGCGATTCCGCGAACGAGGACGAGAACGCCGCGGAATACGGGCATGCGTGATAACGTTTCCCTCTCGCCGTCGTCGTCGTCGCCACCGACGTCGACATGGGGATAATCGAACTCCCCCGGCGTTGACTCCTTGCGAGTGAAAATAAAGCAACGTATATGTAACGATCAGTACGGAGACGAAGGCATTATATTTTCTCGTGCGGTTGAACATGCGAATGTAAAAATGACAGATCACAAGTGGATAGCTTGGTCCAGCATGCTGATACAATTGCCTATGGCAACACAGCTGTGACGAATGCAACAGGAAAGAACAAAGAATTTATAACATTGCAACATAATAGTGCGCAGTAAATTAGAATAGTCTTCGTCCCGAGATTTATACAGTAATGCAGTAACAAACAAATGTTCATGTGATCTGAACACAACGATTTGAGTCTGACTGACATCGGCGAGCGACAAAGCCGACGGAACTTTTGATCCATCATGGAGATGATGAAGTCTTTAATACCGTGAATAAATCGCAAACGTATGGATAAAGACCCAGCCACTACATAGAGCAACGAGGCTGGTTTCATTAGTCGAATCCTTGTTCGGATTCGAGACTTCGCGACTTGTCATCGTCAGTTCGTCGGCGGTAATTGAATGCCTCTTTCATCCGTGCGCTCGAATTGCCGTGTCACCGATCGGACATCGGTCCCATTGCCGTGTGTCATGGCCCACGACACTGCGTTTTCAGGATCATGTTAACGATTACGAGTCTAAGCGAATGCAAGTTCACTGACGGTCTTCTATATGCGCGTCGATCGACAGCTATTGAAGTCAATCTAACCGATCAACAGGCGCAAATTTTATATGAAACGTACAATGATTGAAAACAGATTTCTAGGTGCTAATCATAATATCTGCGTAAGTAAATAAAAGAAAAATGAAAATCTAAGAGAATAAAAATGTTGACGAAAGTGCCAATAAATATCAAGAATGTTTTAACGAGCCACTTACACTACTTTGAGAATAGTAAGACAAATTTGCGTGTTTAATCGCGTTTCACGGATGATAGAACGAATGAAATTTTGTTACCTGAATCCATTATTAAATAAAATATCATATAGACACATAGATGAAAATTGATGGGCTTAGGTTGTATTCGCTTAACGGAGATCATGCGAGAATTTGGCTGTGCACGGAAGGAAAGTGCTAGAAATAAACACCGCAACAAATTCGCGAGTAAAAGTGATACTTATTAGCACTTCCGTGACTCCGTCAAACAGTTTACGTGCACGTATGCACATACATAGAAATCGTAATTAGTATAATTTCAATATTTAAAAAAAATATGAAATTATTATTATTCTTTCGTAGATACATTTTTTCATATCTATAATAAATAACAAAAATATTCGACTAATTAGACAATTTGAATTTGAACTTCATAATTTAATTATTTCTACATAAAACATTCGATTATTATAGAAATGTTCCAATATAATAAAGCAAAACAAAGCAATAAAAATAAAACAAGAATATTTGAAAAATTTCTAAAAATATTGTTTTATAAGCGTTTTTCTCTCGATTTATTTCCATGTGTTTAATAAAAGATTTAATATAAAAATTTCTTTATCTAGATCTACAATATAATTTATCTTTACAGTTGCGGAATGAAAGATTAATTTTATAGATTTATATTTTATTTATATACAAAGAAAAAAATGTTTGTTCAATTAACTAGAATTCTGATGGAAAATAAACGATTCAGAATTTTAGTAAAATCTACAAGTTTTCCGGTTAAATCTATCTATTAAAATTATAGTTGAAATAACCAACAGATTTAATAGATTTAATCAGAAATTTTAATCAAAATTCTGGATTCATTT
>Ga0157364_1003541_pt1 | contig 15168 bp, 13 predicted proteins | sample AttsexASBM2_FD_111476 | JGI IMG/M metagenome (GOLD analysis project Ga0157364, IMG submission 111476) | Fungus gardens microbial communities from leaf cutter ant in Ribeirão Preto, State of São Paulo, Brazil - Atta sexdens ASBM2 | ecosystem: Host-associated > Fungi > Mycelium > Unclassified ... | reverse complement strand
TTTTTTTAACGATATTATGTTAAATTTTTTTTTAAACGTTATTAAAAATATCTGATAATATCGTGAATACAAAGTATTGATCGCTAGAATCGTTATATATATAATATATCGTTATATCAGTATAATAGCGGTGACATGATAAATATTATAGACAGGATGTAAAATGACAATCAAGTTCGAATAGTGCTGAGAAATTCTTCAAGCTGTTAATTACAGAAGAATCCAACCGATTCGGAGCCGTAATAATATTCATACATAATTTATGTAATTTCCTCACATGTTGGAAATTACATCGTACTGACGAATTTGGCGCTTTAATAATTTCAATGGTTTTTGTTACTTTAACAGATTACATTAGTCTACACACTGTACGAAAAGTTCGTTCATGATTCATACGCGATTTCACGAAAATCGTTAAACTGTATCTGTGTGCTATAATATTTTATTTACCAATGGTAAACTGGAAACAATATCATTAACTGATTCGTTTTAGCCAAGCGTTTATTTATGCAAAAATAACAATGGAGAAACGATAATTTTAATTAATTAACCTTATGTCTGTGAACTCAGATATTGTATATACCAATTCATTCAATGATTCATTTAATACTCGGTAATCTGTCTACCTTTGTTGTCTGCATTCAAAACAAAATCTTGTTTCATAGTATTGTTATAAAGGATAATTAATGTAAGTTGTAGTGCAAGCGAATCCCTTTCTAAACATAGAACAGAAACAAAAAATCAACAGAAGCTTTGTTATTTTATGAAAATGATGCACAATATGATATTCTATATTGCGTTATAATATGTTGTTTTGCATAATATATTATACGTAAATCAACAAACATGTGCAACAACATATTGTTGATCGATTGCAGGGCAAAACTTACGACGTGCATTTACGCTCGAGTATTATCAGAAATATAAACCGCTAGAGCTTCCTATTGTCGATCTAATGCGATTGCCGCTCGAGTATACCGGCGTTGTTAAAATATACGTTTCACAAAAAGAAGACATCATCTGTCCAGTATACTCGTGGGAAACTCTTTTTGCATAATAAAATTCACGATATGCGCGCAAGAGAAAAAAAACACGGTCGTGCATAGCTTCGGCAGAAATATGCGAGTGGATAAAACTCAAGAACGCACTGTGAACGGACTGCCATAATGGCGATTGCTGCTCTTCCTTTTTCAAATCTTTTTGCATACGCAAGACCGACTTTTAGAGTTAATATCACCTCGAGAAAGAGTGGCGCTTATTCTTATCCGCCAGAGGCGCAACTTTTTCATGTAACTTCATCGTTTTCGGCTTTTTTATATTCCTGTCACTTTCACTAAAAGTCAGAGACTGTGCGTAATTTTGTTCGAGCAATTCCATTGACGTTCTCTCGCAATATTAATACATATACATATACGAACACATGTATATATTCAGGTAGCGAGATATTAATATGCAATAATACAGCATTATCATTATCACCATAATGGAGTGTTAATTATCATGATTGAAGCTTTCATTATCGCATGCATCTCTACAGATAAATGCATAATGTCAACGAAATGTATTAGACGGTACATACGTAGCCGCGGCTGACATAAACGCAAAGATCGACCTTTGCATAGAAATGAGACTCTGGGATTAAAACTGTGACCTCCCGACCGAATCTGCATGAAGACATAGTCTGACAAAGATCGTCCTTTTCTACTTAACCGCTACGCTAATCCCCGAGTAGTGCCGTGAACCGTTAATGCTAGAAATCGAGGACGCCCGGAGGTCCCAGAGTGGAAGATAAATTCCCCAAGGGCCGTGTCCGCCTTCGAGTTAATTTACCGACCTACTCGAAACACTGATTTAACCGTCGAGGTAAAAAAAATTGTCTTACGGACCGGTACGAGCGGAACCGATTTAACTTAATCGACAATGGAGGTCTGAGTTAGGATGAAATTGAAATCTTGATGATCGCGATACCGCAATAGCGACGATAATTACATAACTGGAATAATAGATATGGAATTTTTGTTCCTGGTTAATTTATGAGAGATCTCGCTATTTTCTCTTTTCCCGCTTTTTGATGTAAACATCGTTATTTGCGACATTCGTTATTTGCACCTTTAAATTCTTTGAGGTGGAATCTCATTTTAAAGAGTGAAAATTAAGCCAGTCCTGAAAAAGAATGATTCAATTTTCAATCTTTAAGAGTAAAATTTTACTCTTCGGAGTGAGATTCATTTTAAAAGTTTTAGAGAATACATTTTCATTATGCGACTCATTGAGTCGCATAATCCTGCAACAAAGAGACGTAGTTTCACGCGACATTTCGAAAATGTCGACGCCGCTTGTCTTGGTTCATCGCTCCCGAGTTTAGTGCATTATTCGGGCAAGCCTATCTCGCGTGTTTGTGGCTCGTCGGTTCTTGTTCGCCTGCCAATATCCCGTGTCAAAATCTGAATTGCTACTTGTAAGGCTTAAGATTTGCTTGGAATACGTAATTCTGTGACAAGCGAATCGGAAATTTTAACATGAAATGAAATTTATCGAATGAATTCTCGACTATTGTGCGCGATAAAATTTAATTTCATTTCTTTATGTTAGCCATTTACTCCTATTTATAATATAAATACTAAAAATTTAAGCACCTGTAAAAAAAAGATATTTTAAACTCACCGTTCTATTTCCGATGTTCTTCACTCTGCACGCCAGTTGAACAGTTTCTCCAGCCAAACCAGTGACGTTGGACGGCATTGTGGTGTCAAAGTATGGATCAATTTCCGCTGTTGTGCGTTCTTGAAAGGTATCCGCCATAAAAACATGCGATTCGTACGCGATGCTCTCTGGAAAAACTATTCCATCAATCACTTTTCAAGTTTCAATCAATAAAGATATTTTCGCAAACATATAGAAAAATTGTATTTTGTATAAACACAGAAATTATCACACGAGTATGATTCTAATAGCTAAAACAATTAGTAACAATGTAAGAGTATATTTATTATTGCACATTCAGATATTACGAATAAAATTATAAAAAATATTTCATCTAAATATTCCATTTAAATTCTTTTCATTGAAACCTTTTCACCCATATCATGAATCATCATTTTGCGGAATATATGATCTGCCGAGTAATGAAAGAAAAAACTACTTTAGATTGAGCACTGCTCTGCAGTCAGTTTCAGGAGTGCGTGCATCCGACCGTTTATCTCGGTAATTTTAAATAGAGAAATACGACGATGGAACCATCAGTACGTCAGATCTATACGAACGGCCACCTCGTGCAAGCAGCGAAGCTTCGAAAGTACATCATCGAATAGGTCATACATATCCTGCTCCGCTGCAGCAAATGCAATCTCGTTCGGAGGTATATCTCTCGTGTTCGCAGATCGTGAGAGCGCGATGTGCCGTGGAGACTCATACGTGCGTGGCGGAAAAGCGAAGTCATGTCAAGTCTATTTGCATAGAAGACGTGCAAGTGGACTTAGTGGCTTGCTGCGTCGTGTGATTACCATTCAAATCACGATTTTCCCCGGTGGAAATAGTTTGATGGTATTGCGAACTACTATTTGCACCGATCGAAACCGCCTGGATTTGCACCTTTTAAAGTGGATTTCAGCTGATTTCGTTTCGATAGACGATAAGAATCATAGTGGAATGTTCTTTCAACCTGCCAGCTTTAAAATTCACGCCTGAGATTTCATCCTCTTATATGCATGATACATGAATTAATGAAACTGCCAATCCATTGCACTGACATCGCCTAATGTTAATTTTTATTAGTTTAATTTTCTTTTTTACTACAAATATAATTTTTTATTACAAGTACAATTACATTGCATTAAAATGTAGCGAGCTAATTGAAGATGTGTTATTACATCAAGCAACTCGTATTTAACTGAACTTTTATTTTTTTACTATTATGTTAACGAACTTGTAATATAAATGAGATGTTAAATTAATCCCCATCGGCAATAAAATTTTCACTCTTTGTCTGCAATTTCTTTTCGACCTTCAATGCAGATTTTTTATATTGTTCTAAACTGTATAAAAATTTGAAAAATTCCTATATATTTGTAAAAGCTTTAATAACGAATTTTTATTATAATTATAGAAATTGGATTATAAGTGTATGCAGAAGTTTTAGTCTTTTTTTTACGTTCTGGTATAATTATAGTAAAATTCAAATAATTAATCTGAATAAAATAAATTCAAAATATGTTTCATATATTTGTAAGACTGATATCAGATTATTTGAAATTTATATTTTATAATTAATATATATTTTATATTTTATAATTTATATTTTATAATTTAATGATGCTCATAATATTATAAAATAACGGTGAACATGATGAGCGACAAAAAGTTTTATATTTGACATTATATTCAGTATGAATTCCAATAAGAAAGAAAAATATGTGAAACAATTTGTTCTATTCTTGGCGAAGGTAATGTAATGTATCTCACAATACATGCAAATACTAGTTTTGTCATTTTAAAGACAGTAATGTTGATATGAAGATCCTTTTGTGATTTATTGAGATATGAAAAGTGATTTATTAAAAGACTCCCTTGAATTGGATAAACCTGTTAATGTCAATTGTCATCAAATAATTTGTTAAAAAAAAAATAGAAAAATATTTACGTGTAAATAAAAGAAAAATTAAAAAAAAACCAAAATTTCTGCATACACCTAATATTTTATTTATTTTTTATTTACAGATTTAAATTTATCTAAAAAATTCACAATAAAAAAATCGACTGTGCATTTAAAGCCTCACATTACTGGCGGAGAGTTAAGAACTATGTATCGCTAAGGTATATTTTTACTCGATAAATTTAGTGGAAGGAACTATGCAAGGGTTAAGAAGGTTTGCTTCCAAACCATTTATCGTTGCGCGCGTCGCTATCCCATTACCGTAGTACGCTTTAAATATACCGTAGAAGCAGGCGTTTCTCGTTCGCGTGCTTGTTCGTGGCGGAACAATCTTTTTTCCTTGGCACAGCAACAGTTTAATCGGCGCGATGTCTCGTACTTTAATGCAATATACGTTGCCCGAAGCTGTTAAACCGTTAATAAACGATACGGTCGGTTGAAAGCACGGTCTTTCTCCTGTCGGCGCGAACACCACGCCCGACTTTGATAAAGTGATAACGATTCCACGGTCTGTATCCTTTAGATCGTAGACCGGAGGGAGAGATAGAACGAGATGAGTTTTGCGAGATGAAAGGCCCAACTGAACAAGGGAGGCCGAACAGGGCACCCTCGCTTAAGCTATTTACTGTAATAAGCTTGGTGAACCCTCAAGAGAGAAAGGGTCCTATGAAATTCGCAAATTAACTCCTTCCATTCCTAAGTTGTCTGACAAGAGCCAAGGTTTAGCAAGCACTAGTTAAATTATTAGTATTTCTCTTGTCCGTTTTGAGATACTGCAGAAGTATGTCACTTATATATATATATATATATATCCTTTCAAAGAAGCTTTTTGATACTCTTGTCAGTTATCAATCACTTTTTAAGCAGCAAATTCTTCAATATAATGCTCATACTTTATAATTTTATACTTTTGAAAATAGATAATATCAGCTATCGAAAATTATTTTTGAACAGTAAATTTTTCAATATGATGGTCATCTGTATACTTTAGAAAATAGATAATCGTAGTGTATAATAATATTTAAATTTAACGTTAAAAGAAAAGTTAAAGTTCAGGAAGAGAAGCATCGAGATTATTATTTAGAAAACTGCATTCTCATAAATCGCTATCATTGATCCACATCTTGCGCATTTCCGTGAAACGTGACTCTTCGCGTTGCCAAGTCCTTCGCGTCATTGCGACATAAGAAAATTTTGATCACATAGTTCGTTGGAAAGATTTGAAGAATACTGTCGAATGGAAAGGTCGGCACTCAAGTATCTCGCCTTGAAAAGTTTAGAAACGTCGTTCGTCATTATATATGTATATATCTGTATCTTCAGCAGAAATATTACTGGTAGGTGAACTGTCGCATGTCGTCTGGTGCGGCAAAAATCGCAGAGAGATTTTCTAGCCGGAAAAGTCGCACGTAATCGGCGGAATAATATTCGTGTCGTTGTTCAAACAACCGGAACTATTCCTGACTGAGATGGGGACGAATGAAGGAGAAAAATGGTCGAGTGAGAAAATAAAGTGAAGTCGGGGAAGCCGACAGTATTCTCATGTGTGTATCTCCAAGAAGAGAAAGAAAAGGAGAAAGAAGGAAATCGTTGGAAGACATATGTCGCGAGAATTCTTGCGCGAGTCGGTATGTGGTTGAAAATTTCGCGGAAATGGATGTATCGGTGCCGGGCTGCCGCGACGTTGACGATCAGGGTCGACGGATGCGCGCAGTACTCGTTTCTCTCGGATTTTCGATGCATGCGGAATGCACCGGAGGCGAAACATTATTTACATCTTATGCGAATGTTGGCAACTTCACGGATTGGAACTCCTCGATGCGCTTTGGCTGTAACGTTTCGTGAGAAACTCCTGCCCTCAGAAAGAGAAGTCACGACTCACTGCCGAATGTGGAGAACGTTCTCTACCTGCATGAGATAGCTCTCGTCGTGAGACATATTGGCGCGGCTTCGTTATTCGAGCAAGGCAAGTTATATCTGGCCGAAACTAAATTTACTGATACGTTAAAGCTGTGAAATTTAAATTACATGTATAAATACATGTATAAATTGTATATGTATAACATGCTAACATGAACCATATGTTGTAATCACTGCATTCCAGTCGCAATAATCAAGCCGAGATGAAAGGACGTCACATTTAATACTATAATTTAATTTTCATATTGCAAAGCAGAATTTTGCTGTAGTAAACTACTTTTGCTTTCTGTGCATTATCTAAAATTTAAAGTAATATTTTGCAAAAAGGAAAATAGCTCCCTTTGCAATATTCTCATAATAGCTAACAGCGCTGGTCTGCAATAATATTCGCCTCTTTAAAGCATGCTCGACACGTTCGACTGGAAAATGTAGCAAGGTAAAAAATTGAGAGATATAACAAAGAGAAGTAAAAGAAATATAATATATTATATGTGATAACGCAAACCGTAGAAATCAAAATCTTAAACGGTCTAGCTGGAACTTAATGCTTGTATAATTCTTATGTGAATTTATGTACTACGTATGTAGTACCCCAGAAACGCTGAAATGATATTTCAGTCTTGAAACGCTCTCTACTAAACCATCGCAGTATTATCACGAGTTAAATTGATTAGCAATTTAATAAATTTTTGATGCTTATTCGCATCTTCGAAAGGATCTTAATAATTGAATGACATATTAAAATCTGTAAATAATTAATTCTTATTGCGAAAAATATTACCTCGGCCGGGAGTCGAACTCTCTTTTCATTCCGTGCGAGTACTTCCTAAGTCTTTAGACTATCGAGGCCTCAGTAATAAAAAAGAAATATAAGCGTAAGATGAAATATTTACTAATTACATATTTTTATTTACAGCTGAATTTTCGATCTGTTTTTAATGCCTCATTTGTATTTGGTATACTTTAAAAGCTTTTTTTTTATCTATTATATTGTATTATGAACAATTGGTGCTTTGATCATCAACATTAATTATAACAATTTAAGTAAACATAAAATTATTTGTAAATTATTTATAAATATAAAATAACATTAACTGATTAAAATTTACTGATTAAATTTTATAAATTTTAATTTCATTTTTAGAAAGTTTTTAATCTACCATTTAAATTCTTGGTGAATAATTTTTGATATTAAATATGGTAGAAAAGATTTCGTAAAAAAGTATCTCTCATACGTGCTTTGTCTTGAAAAAGAGACTACCCTCGGAGGAAGTCGTAAGACGACTGGGAAGATCTCATGGGAATAATATCCACCCCTCGTTGTTCAAACAACTGGAATGAGAGGTTGGGTGAAGATAGGAATGGTTGAAAAAAGAAGCAAGAAACGAAAGGCAAAATGGAGAAGTCAGAGATGTGCAGCTTCGGGTACAATAGAACGTCATCTACGAAAATGTTAGCAAAACGTACATCGAATGTTCTGCGGCGAAGTACGACATATTGGGAGAAAACGTCCTTTCAAGATGCTTAAAAAAGATTATGAAGCTTATAACAACTATATGGATGGATATAATAATATATAATACCTTATATCATAAATATTCATTTTAAATATTAATTTTAACAACAATATAAATGAAATTAACAAAGTTACTAATATATGTCATATCTCATTAGTGGATATTTTATTTTATTTCAATCATATCATTATAAAATGGAGTAAAAATCATTATCATCACATATCATTATATATTAATTTTTTAAAAATATTTTAAAGTAATGTATCAAACTGTTTCGAATTTAAAAAATTTATTAAAGAGCAATAAGGCAAAGAGATTCAATTATTATAATAAGGTAAATTGGGGGAAGATGGCACAAAGGGAAAGACATCACTTTATGTTTTTGTCATAGAATATATATTGGTCATTCTGACTGAATAGTATGTAGTAAAAATATGTACACAATGGCGCAATTATCAAAAAGTTCTTGCCAATTGAGTTGGAAAATATTTAACAAAGTACAAAAATGTAGGTCATGAAATATGCTCTTTGTAATATTTGATATGCTACTAGCTAAATTTTTGTACTTCGATGTTTATCGTAAACAAACAAATGATATATGATTTAACCAAACAAATAATATATGATTTTGATCGATATTTCCTAGTAATCATGTGCTAATATAGATTATAATTTGTAGTATATGTATAAAAGTTGCAAATAAATATTCCTCTTATACTTAGGTATAAGATGACAGTAAATATAAAACATAATTTTTTCTGCTTGAAACCGTCATTAAAATGACTTTATTAAAATGTTAGATGCTTTATATAATTTGAAATATTAAGTTAATGAAATGCTGTTTAAACGAATAAAAAAAGTATGTCCAACTTATTTCCTAAATTATTCTCTTATATTTTCTCAATTTATGTTTTATTATATCTTTATGCGTTTAAGCTTAAATTCTTGATTATGGACTATAATTAAGTAAAATATGCATTTATATTGCATTACTCTATTTAATTGCTTCTCCCATAGGAGATGGCATCTTATCTATATATATATATATATAGGGGAAGATGCCACTTTTACAGAGTATGACATATCAATTTTTTTCCAATAATATGGAATATCAAATTCTTTTTTAATTTAATTTAATTCGTTAATTTGTATAAACAAAAAGAGATTTCTAGAATGTAAATAATATTTCTTCGTAGGTTAACTCAATAACATTAAGAGATTATTCAAGAATAAAGGCTTAAGTATGGCATTTTTTCCGATTTACCTTGATGAGATTTAAAATATACATTTTAATCGTTTTAGAGTACAGGATTACTTTAGTATTGTTCATGAAACTTAAATGGATTGCATACAGTCGGCTAGCGACGATCTGTGAACTACTTGGTAGGCTATATCATGAAAGATTATCGAGAAAGAAGAAACTGTCGTTGGAAGAAGTCGTTGAACGACTTGGCGGGCCGCTCGGGAATAACGTTCCTTCTTCTACAGTGCCGGTAGGGAAAAGTGCGACTAGACAGAAAAGTCGTGAAAGGTCTCAAGGTAAGGATACGGGAATGTCCGGGATGTATGTACGTACATACGTCGAAAACCTCGAAAAGTACAGCAGAAATTCTGTGAAAACAGACGTCGACGATCGAGGTTGATGGATGCATCCTCTTTCTCTTCCATTCCAATAGTGCATTTTAGGGCTCGCAGCGAGCCCGAGAGTCTAGGTGCATGAGAAGAATGCATCGCAAGTGAATGCCACTTGCGAGTCTCGCGCGATTCTACCTCAGTGACATAGTGAATATCGGCTCTTCTCCGTAAAATACGCTCGAGTTATTCCCATGATGGCGCGGTGCCGCATACGTGGCAAACATAATAGAATTTTTGATTTCTGAAACGAGAGGAGGGATTTTGTCAGAACGCTTTGTCAGAGATTTTGAAATTTTTCAAGTCAACGCTCGCGAGATACGTAGATCGAGTTTACAAGGAACTGTATGACATGAAATAGCAAGAGTGCAACGTTGTATAAGTGTGTTCGCATTTCAAGCGTATAATTATCTTATTCTATACCCGAAATTATAACAAGGAAAAGATTTGCTGAGGTATTTAAAAATTTATCTAGATGCAGATCTGAAAAGATTCTTGTTAGATCATTAAAATAATTAGAATTCAAGCTGGTTGCTAAAATGTTAAAATTTTTTGCAGCAGTGTTCATCATACTCGAGATTCTTACATAATTATTTTGATAGTCCAACGAAATTATTTTCAGATCTGTATTTAGCGAAATTTTGAGATACTTTAGTATAATAATTCTTCTCCTGCGAATAGTTCCTAATGAATTCTTTTATTCATTTAATTCGTAAGTCTTGTTTAGGGTAACAGAATTAATGTAATACAAATATATACGAGTGATGAATAAAGAGTGATATTATTACGAAGAGACTGGTTCGTTGTCAATTAATGTGTGTGCGCGAAATTGCACTATGATATTCCGCTATGGAATTTCATTAGACTTTCAGCAAGGTATGCGTAATATTGGTACGGAAGACATATTGGAGAAATCATTTAGATATCTTCTTATTCTAAAGCGCTTAAAAATCATTTAGATCATTTTAAATCATATCTTCCATTTTAAAGCATCCTTGGCAATGGAAATTGCTTTTGATTAATTCAAAGATATTATAAATATCCTTTGTTTGTGAAAAATCATGTAAAAATATATGGAACTCTATTTTCTCAAAGTTGTTTTTTATCGACATACTGTGGGTACCTTGCTCCAATAGAAAAAAAAAAATTCTTAAGAAAAAGTAGCGGAGCTATTTCAACCATTCTTCTCACGGTTTCTCAAAATACAGTTTCAATAAAGTTTCTCCAGAGCAACAACATCGAGAATCGATACGTTCTTTCCAATGTCGAACGCCAGTGGCGATCTAATTTTGTCTTCGTCGTGCTACGATCGCTTTCGAATTCGAGCCTTGCGGATATTATTATAATCCCTATATCGGGGTATTGTCCGATGTTCGGTTGCAGGGCATTGGAACATTTAGATGTTTTTATCAGTTTATCCTTTCCATGTGTGCGAGTGTCTACAAATAATCACACTGCAATATTGAGATCGACCATGTACCGATGCAATGCACCATCATCGTCATCGCCCTTCTCATTGTCGTCATTGTCATCTTTATCGCCGTCATTACTGCTATTACCATTTTCGTTGTCGTTCTTGCTTGCAACAGCGTTCGAAGCAACTGACATCGTCTACAGCTCTTCGCTATTTCCTGCAGTCCGCTACTGTCGTATTGAGTAGCAGTAAAATGCAAATAGTCTGATGTAAATGTGCCGGGATAGCTTGCAACGTGCGTCGGCTGTTTACGAAACCGCGCACTTACATTCGGTTCTCTCTGGCTGAAAATACCGACGCGGCAAGCTGATAGCTCGCGTTTTACATCGCGAACTTTTCTACGTAGCTCGGCGAATTTTATCCAGCTGTTAAGGACACCCGGAATCGCGAGAGATGTGAGTGGTGCTTGGCGAAATTTCAAGCAGCAGTTCCTGCTACTCCTGTAGCTTCTCGAATGCAGTTGATGGAAGAGCGTCGCAAAGCAGATCACAATTTTCAGTCATCAAACTGTATAGATTCATATCACATACCGTATTTCTTTCATAATTCTCTCTTTGCACAAAACTTCAATGTTAAAACTTTGTACCATATATGTCTATAATATATATAGATATAGAATATATAGATACGATTTATGTGCACTCCGTTGCGCGCAAAATAACGGCAATGTTATCCGTAGCAATTGCGACGTTATTTCCTTCTTTCTCCTTCATTTACAACGAACAAGATATTACCGTCGAAATATTATCCTTTGCACATTTTTGAGAAGAGAGAGAAGGAAATAACACGCGGGAAACAGATAAAAAGCAATGGCCTGATGGAGCATATAGATATGCCAATAAATGCGTTGCATTTCTACTCTGTTTCTTTGTTTTTCATTCTAGTCGAACACAGTGGGCAGCCGTTTTGGATTTAACCTAGTTTTACGAGGAAAAGCGCAATGCCCAGAGTCACTAAGGAATTCTATGGCGAGAATATAGTTATGATAAAAGACATTGATTATGGAAGACAACGGGGTGATTATAAAATAATTTCATTTCTCTCGCATAATTTTGAACATTTTTAAAGCAAGATGTGCATATAAGATGCCCCGGATAAATGTTATTTTTTGATCAATTTAAGATGATTTTTCCTAAGTCATATAATTTATGAATAATTAGTATTATTTCTCAAAATTTTCATTAATAACATTATTATATACAAACTTCATATCTTTTTTAAGGACATTCTCTGACTTGGTTGTACTCAATCTAATTTTTTTTGGTGCTTATCATTATGCAAATTTTTATGAAAATTTATTTCACTTTTATATAGTATAAGATATTCGATGTTTATACAAGTTTTTTTATACAATATAAAATGCCTCCTGCCTTCGTTGTCGCCGTCAAAAGAAGAGTCGTTTTTCGCGGTCAAAAAAAGAGCGACTTTGCTACTTACTTTGCTCAATGATTACTTAAAAATGAATACCGGAAATTATGTTCAGACATATTTCATATTATTCCTTGTGATATCAAATTTTGTCTCATTGTTTTAAAAAATTGTTAAGAAAAACTTTTTTTACAGTGAATGAAAAGATCATTTTCGAAAATAAGCTTTAGATAGGGATCCTATATATATATATATATATATATACACATATATATATATATATATATATATATATCTGTACATATTTGTATATATATTATATATATGTATATATGTATATATATTTTAAATTCAACTTCGAAGTTTCGAAGGAATATTTCGATTTTTAATCCCGCTTCGAGTATTGAGTTTTATATTCAGAATATTAAAATAAGAAAGTTTATTCTGTAAGTTTCAGAAAAATCTAAAAAAATGGATTTTTTCGGATAACGTCCTTAAATAAAACATTATGATATATTAGCAAGTTTGAAATTAAATTATCATTTAGAAAAAAATTTAATTGAAATTAAAGAAAAATTTATTTATATGTTATTAATATATCATATTAAATTTATGAACATAATAAGGAAATATTATTCTCATTATATTTGCACAGTAAAGGTCTATTTATTATAATCCTCTACCGATAACTGGGGTCTCTTATCTACATTTTGATTGTGAATTTTAGTATATAAATTTAAATCTATAAAAAATTAGGGAGTAAAATACAACCCGACTTCTATGGTCAAAGCGAGCTCGTTATTAAAACTTTGACAAGTATATCGGAATTTTATTCAGATCTTTATATAATCAGGAACAATAAAAAAATTTTCTCTATTTCTTGAAGACTCTTATTGTTGACGAAAGATTCATCATGTTGCCGGCGGAGAATTAAATATGATATAATTAATCTGATGTATATTATATATTTTCTATCGAGTAGAATGAAAAATTTCTTATGAGAACAGAAAGTACAGATTTGACACATTTTCAGAAACACAGAACTAGAATTATTATAACTTTATTATAGTAGCAACACATACATATGTAGATACAAAAAATCGTTCAACGTAGAAATCGCAAAAGTTTTATCCCACGCATTTTTTTGAATTTGTGACAAATATAAAAAGAGCAACTTAATATTTCGCAAGGCGTAATGCCATTGGGTAGGTTGTCTCGAAAGAGTTAACTCGCGATTTTGAAAGTTTCGCTCACGTCGCGGTCGAGCGTAATGCGGAACGAGTACAGAGAAAAAGAAGGCGTCGATATCGATGGAAAAGCGATGAAGTACGCGAAGACATAAGAAAGAGAATATACGGTGTCGGGCGTGTGGAAAATCGTCGAGTGTTCTTGCGCACTGATCGATATTTGCTTCACGTTTCGCCTCTTTGGTACATGGTCTTTATCGGTGCCATTATCCATTGCATATATACGTATGCATTTATCTCTCGGAATGTATTTTCCTACATTGATTACTTTTATTATGACGGATTTATAATTTACGTATAAATCAATGAAAAGTAATTAAGGTATAATAATTTCAAAATAAGCTTCTCTCTCCATATAACATAAATGCAAATAAATGCAAAATAACAAGCAGATACTTATTTTTCTAATCGATTTTCATTGTTGTCATAAATTTTCACTAGCGATGACAAATTTATTCATACATGTGTTACAATTAAACTTTAACGGAATATGGATATTTTTGGAGTTATTTCAAATTTTGTTTTTCACATGTTAATCGCGTAATCTGCATGAAAAGCTTTAAAATGCTCGAAAAATTAATTTAAAAGAAATATCAACAATACACATTAATGTTGTTTTTGTTGATTATATCGTTGTTAATATATTGCGTTTTTACATTTATACAGCCGCATATTGGCGTTACGTTATTTTTACGAGACAAAAAGGCATATGATGGATGAAGTGCGCGAGCGTCCTTACTCTGCAAAATTCATTTTATTCCCACGTCTCGACTCGGCACGTGGGCGAGCCGCAATGTGTAAAACATTATTCTACATTACACTTCACGAGGTGGAGAGCGCTTGGTGAATTATTCTGGCGGCTTCTTCTTGTCGGGTCGGAGGCGGCGACGGTGACTCGATGGTAGCGAAAGGACGCTCCAACATGCGTGGAATTGCAGTCGGCGGTATTGCCGTACGAGTGCATTATCCGCTTGAATTATCGCGTGTTTAATGACCGAAGTTTCGTGCGGGGGAGGAAGAGAGAGGGGAATAAAACAAGATTTCCAACATTTCTCTCGCAGAACAAACAGCTTGTCGTGTTTCCGAACTAACAATCTGTCGCGCGTTACCTTTTATAATGTATTATTGTTAATGCAGCGAGATGAATTCTAAACTTGGCAAATGATTTGGTAAACAGGACAAACGAAACATTTACCTGCATAACGAAACGTTATTATATCTTGCTTACATTTCAATAATATCACAGTGAAGCGTGAAATTTGTTGCTTAAGCTTACATAAAACTTTGCGTAAAACTTTTAGCTCGTGACACTAAACAATATTATATCAATCTTTTTTTATTTTTCAAGTCTATCGTCGA
>Ga0157364_1003540_pt1 | contig 15169 bp, 7 predicted proteins | sample AttsexASBM2_FD_111476 | JGI IMG/M metagenome (GOLD analysis project Ga0157364, IMG submission 111476) | Fungus gardens microbial communities from leaf cutter ant in Ribeirão Preto, State of São Paulo, Brazil - Atta sexdens ASBM2 | ecosystem: Host-associated > Fungi > Mycelium > Unclassified ... | reverse complement strand
GTCCCAAATAGAATCGCCAGAATCCACAAAGAGTTAATCAGTTCATTTGTTCCGATTCTGTTTTTCGTTTTTGCAAGACTACAGATACGCATGTAAGTATGTACACTGAAAAAAAAATATAGTCAATTTTAATAAATATTTAAATGAATACTGCCAATATTTATTAAATATAAAGATATATTTATACAAGAAATATTAATTTGATTTAACAATCATTTTTTTTTACTGTAAGTAATTTTAGTTGGCAGTATTGAACTAAATATTTATTAAAATTAACTATATTTTTTGTCAGTGTACGAATAAGACTTTCATGAATTTTTGTTATTGGATTTGGAATACTACGCAGTCAGAATAGCGACGATATCGCCATACACCGAGACGTTTTTAATGACAAAAAAATAGATAATTACAAATGACAGTGGTTGGGCCAATCTTGAAGAATCGTTTGCGATCTCGTAATGACGCGTTGCAAGATTTCGTAAGGCGGCGTTAACGTCTTCCGCCGAGGAATCGATCGAGCCAGCCTAGTCGCACGTTGGCGCGATGCCAGCACGGGCATCCCGACGCTTCCCGAGATGGTGGACCGAGTCCGACCGAAGGCAAGCGTCCCGGCGTCGGCGTCGGCGTCGGCACGTCGGACGTCCGTCAGTGCGCGTGTGACATGGCTGCGAAGCGCTACGACGGCGACCTAAACGACGCCCTCCACCTCGCGATGTGAACACACCCGCCCGCGACACCCTCGTCTGCGATCCTTGCGCGACTCCTCGCAGCGGTATATCGATACCCAAGCCAATGAGGAGATGAGTCACAGTGATCGAGCTACACAAAAGACTACAGTCTCGATAATGCAAGCGATCATCGTGTGATTGATATCGATACGTCAGAAACCAGGAAGAGGAAATCAGTCGTAGGGATCATTCATAGAGAAATTCCCTTATTGTTCTTTTACGTTATCGTTATCATCGGTGCCACACACTATATTTTCTTATCGGTGATTGCGGAAGTTCTTAATTGTTTGGAGATTATTCATGTAAATAGAAATAAAAGACGATCTCATCCACGTGATGAAAAATCAGGACGAACGTTGTCTCACAGATTTCTTTTGAGACTCGATCGATTATCATGTCGGGTCTCTGATCGTGCTGTTACGATAACACGGTGATCGCGGTATCGGGATATTGAAACTTGAAACGTGTGGACAGGAACAGGCGGAACGATGTAAGAGAAAAGTACGAGGTGACCCGAATCCGTACAAAATGGCAAATCGAAAGGGTTGATCTTCAGCAAGTGCGATCTTGTCTCGCGCGTATAAAGCAGAACGTAACCATTCCCACAAACAGACGAAGCTGCATTCCCTCTAATCTCGATCGCGGTGAAAACAGTGGGCGAACTGTTTTCGAAAAATTGTATATAAATGCACGCACAGAAAGCGTGCATTGTCAGCGCATATCTATTCCTAATCGAACGTTAATCACTTTAATTAATAAGATTCGCCACATTTAGTGCTGCCTCTCGTTCTCATCTCGTGGCGCCAGAGTATGAACTATAAACTGTTACGCAGACAGTCAAACTCTCTTGAAATGCTTATATCAATATACATCACCAAAGCTTTGAGTGTCTCAAATTATATTAATCCAAGTTTCCTCGACGATGAGGCATAACGCTTTGAGCAGGAACATGGACGATCGAGGATAATCCTCGGAATCGCGATCGATGATCGATGATTAACTCGGACATTGCATGTAATACGGCTGCGGGCTGCACATCAAGATAATTTCCTCTCATGTCTAACTAGGATAATAATTCGTCGCGTTTCGAGAAGCGCAGAGAGAGAGAGAGAGAGAGAGAGAGAGAGAGAGAGAGAGAGAAAGGAGGGAGAAAGAGTGCATGTGCAATGTGCGCGCTCGTGCGTGTCTATGCGCGAAGTGCATAAAGCGACGATGGGATATCGGTGAGATCACGAGGTCACCGCAGAATGCCTGAGCCGAGGGCAAAGCGCTGTAAACACTGTGACGGTACGGTACGCGTAGCTAGCTGGACTGCAACACGTCATGATGAGTGGTTACCCCGCTGACCCTTAACACACCTCGATCGCTTGCGACTAACATCTGTGTTGACTAATAAAGAGTGTTTGAGCCGAGATTGCGTTTCAATCCCATTAACCTCCTACCACTATTGTGTTCGTGAGAAGAATTACAGAACGTCGCTTCGTCACGCCGAGTTTTACGCGAAGTCGTCGAGTATGTAAGTCAAGCGGCCAAGTTACTTGCGGAGCGTATCTGAGGCAACATTCCGCTTGACTTGCTTCTTTGCACAACTTCGTCATTAACCCTCCATAGCTGATGGTGGATTTATTGGACCCACTCTCAAATCTTTTTATAAAAATTTCAAATAATTTCAAATTTTTTTTATGCCTGCGAATTTATTCTTATTAAAATAACTCAATATTCTTTCTTTTTTTATACAAGTTATATAATATTGCCATTTTAGCTCCTTGAAATTAATTAGTGCCTTTTAATAAACGTAATTGAATGGGTCTTACAGATCCGGCATCAGTAGCTGTATTATTTGAATATCGATTCTAGAGAATTAAATGTTATATCACACGTGTACTGAAAGCAGTATGTTGATAATTTTTTAAGTTGAATTGAGATAAAAGAATACAATTAAATTTATAATGAGAATTACATGTACCTAATTTAAGTTATTTTTAATCATTTTTATAGGCCGTCACTTCTCCTACGCAATATATCATTAATTTAACTAAAACAATGGAGTTAAACAATTGAAGAAAAATATATTAAATACTATTTACTTTAAAATTAATCAATTTAATCACAGAAATTAAATAATAATTATTTTTTTCACATGTTTTATATTAAAATAATTCACACACACTTGAAAATTAAAAATAACAAATGTTATTTAGGGAATTTGTTTAAATTTGATCTTTCTAGTGTTTAATATTTAACAGTGTAATAAAATTGAGAAATGGAGAATTTTAATAGGCAAATTAAGTATCATTTAATTTGTTTATCATGTAATTGTTAGCAAACAACTTGACTTAACTCTTCATGTTAAAAGTCAGTGGAACTAAAGTGAAGTTTTTCACAAACGCAAAGGATACCAATTGGGATAGTACTATTTTATTTGTGGGTCATTTATTCCACGACTGCGACCGGACATTTGGACCAGGCTTGAGGCAGACCGAGACGAATGAATGCACGAAGCGCATTCCGGATCGGACGGCGACCACGTCCAACTGCACTCCTTCCCCTCTACCATCTCGTTCTCTTCCTCGGGCTTTTTCTCTTCATCCCTCTGTCCTCATCTTGTCCTTTTTTTCCTCGTCACCTCTTGCACTCCATTCTGCCAGTATTTTTACCCACGGTTATTCACCCTCTTATCTGTAGACGCTTGATGGTTATCCACCTGTACTGTAACCATCGGTTTTTACACCAATCGCGCGTGATTTTATCGCGCAGTCTTCTGAAAGTTCTGAATATTATGCAAAATTTATACGCGAAGAAGTCTCTGGTCTAAAAGAGTTTTTAGGATAAAGGCTTTATTTAAAAATCGGATTTAAAATCAAGATCTTAGTGCCGAATTAGTGGTTTATTTGAATTTCTTTTGCGATTAAATCTCCCCTATAAACATCGAACTCTATAAGTTCGCTAACGATCGCTAAGATTCCTGGTATTGACCTACTTACTTTCCTCAACATCATCGGTTTTACATCGAGAACGCGTTCGCTTTCTTTACTGCTGCTGCATCTGTTGATAGTTTAAGAAACACCGTCGCAAAATACAGCCAGACATTTGCCATAAGTGTCATAGTTTAAAATGCACATCGTTCTTTAACTAGGTAAGGGACTGTCGTTTCCAAGGAAGAAACTTCATGGATGACAAATGACCGTATTTCCGTGGACTCTTCGAAGAGCTAATTATATACATATGTAGGATGTACGCTAAATCGATTTTCTCGATAGTCAGAAATCTATGTCGGAAAGCTTTCAGCCAAACACAGTGATATATGATGTTGAAAAGATTTTTCAAGAATTTATTTTCACTTTTATAGGGAAACTTGTTCTTCTAATTAAATGTTGATTTTTTAAATTTATATTTTTTTAATTTTAGCTATATTATTTATAGAAATAGACTCAACTCTTATTTCCGTAAATAAATCAACTCTGTTACGTGTAAAAATTATATCTAATCTATATCTACAGATATTTTTTTAAAGTTGAATTTCAGATATTTTATGAAGGTCCTTCTTTTATTTGATAATTCTAACTTTTATTAATGAGTTTTCTATAATAATAAGCCATTATCTAAGCTTTAAGTTTTCAGCTGTAAGAGTCACAGTCGAATATGAGAAGAATAATCAACCATGATTGGTCCATTTTTTATGGTCTAGGACTTAAAGCTTAGGTAGGTAATGGCTTATTGTAGAAAACCCATAAAATTCTCGCACGTTCCTGCAAACTTATTTAACTTTCGTCTTGTATGTGCTTGTCAAAAATTTTACGTCGACATTCCACGAACATAAAACAAACGAATCGGCTCGTTTCGCGAATATAGAAACGATGATGTGATTTTGCTGAAAAAGTTGAAGGTTACATGCTTAAGTTTTGTCTCATATCGAGTACGTAATATATCGTTCATTTACATCTTTTCTCGTATTTAAAAGAGAAATGATAATCGAGTGAAACGAAATTCTATTCTCGTTTTATTGAATACTTTTTTTTTATTTTCTTGTCTTTTGATATCGCGCAGTTACATAATGTATAATTTATTTTTACATTTTTTTTGCGGTGGTCACCGAATTCGCGGTCAATAAGTATAAAACTGTCGGTTCTCGTGGGCGTTGACAATCGCATGATCGCGCGATGGATCGCTCGAGTCGGACAAGACGATCGATAAATCTTGATCTAAATTTATCTTCCTCACAGGAACATGTTGCTCGTAATCCACGTTGCTTTTTTCGATTTATGGCCAGCGCCTTCCAGTTACAGCTTTACAGCTTCGCACTATTGCATAAACACACATTATCGTATGCTATTTTGTAAATTCATGGCAATTATTCAGCCACTATAGTGATCGTTGTAGCGTTCTCGAAGGTTTTGTCTTGACTAAAAATCTTATAACACAGCCTGTCATGAGCGAGTTCGTCAAAATCATACGAGAGAAAAACGTACTATCTCGCTCTAAAGGACTGCGCAAAATAAAAGGAATGGTGAATATGGAACAGAGAAAAGAAACAGGAAATAGGAAAAGAATAGAAGAATAGAGAAATATCGTTAAGGAACAAAACTATTCTGCGTTAACAATATGTTTGATATTAAATTCTCTATTCCGTTTCCTATTTCCTATTCCTTTTATTTTGCTCAGTTTCTAACTTTATACTGTCTCACTTTACACATAAAATGTATAATATACATTTACGTATATACAATGTAAACAATCTATGAATCACCATGAAGCCATTTTCTTCGTCATAAACTTATAAAATTTCTATCTCATTTATATATTTTTATTTATTAACACTAAAATTATCTGATTTATAATAATTTTGATACTTTACATTGCTTGTATTGTCTACATGAAAAAATTCGTATTTATGTAAAAATTTCATGTAAATATTATTTTGAAATATACAGCATACTCTCCTCTAAAGGTCATCGATATTTTGATTGTGAATTTTGATAGATAAATTTAAATCTGCAAAAATAAGTAAAATACAACACTTTTATGATGATAAAAATTCGTTGAAGTTTTGACAGGTACCTATATTAGAATTGTTTAGATTTTTATACAATCTGGAACAATAAAAAAATTTGCTCTATTTTTTAAAGATCCCTACCGATGAAAGAGTTAAAAGAGATAAAAATTCCTGTTGTCAGCGAAAAATTAATTAAACAATGTATATGCACAGATAAACAGATATTTTTTTCTCTCATAGAATTTTGACAAAATTATTCGTGGCCAGATTCTGTTATATAGGATCTCTAGTCTGGACATGTCTTTGCAGTTTAATTTTTGGACGGCATGCCGGCGTAAGTCTAACGCCAATCTCACTACGGCATAAAAACGATTCGTAGATATGCGAATGGCTCATAAACATCAGGTCGAGCAGCTGTCGATTGAAAAACATCGGCTATATTTAAGCCTGACTGCGTTGAGCATCCTATGGCCAATCTTGACAATAGACCGAACACAAATTCATTTTGCTCAGTGCTTATATGGATGTGTGCGTATAATCGGAACACAGATGTGATTAATCGTTTCCTAAATCCGACGCTCCAACCCGGCCAGCGAAGCAGTCAATAGCAGAGCCAGGAAAGAATGCCGCGTCCAAATATTATGAAAGTAGGTCTAAGAATTTCGGGACATTGACGGGCGGCGCCGCCCACGTCATAGATTTAAATGGCTTTTAAAAATCAACTCTTTTAAGCGATTTTGGATTTACTATGTAAACATTATAATCTAGACGAGGGCGAAATTACAAACGTGCGCTAACAAGTGGACCGTACATCAATTTTATCCATTTCCCGTCGTTATCATCGCCGCCAGTCGTTTCTGTCGCGATTGTCACAGTTTTTGTGGACAAAAGCCGTTATAGATCTCGTCCAGCGTGGTCGACCTTCGCAGGATTCGCGATAGATCGGTTCGCGGGATGAGAATTTGGCAGGTTGCGGTTCTGGACGACTCTTACGATTATTTATCGGCACGGTATGCGCGAAACGTGGGCGCTGGTCCCCTCGCTGCTCTACCTCTTTTCCGTTTTCTGGCCGGACTCCAAACGGCAGCGACACTCTCTCACACCTATGAATTTATTTCTCATACGACGGTCGGGTTATACGTGTTAACGCGTCTACCATACTGACGCTCCTGAGTGGAAGTCTTACGTGCGAACGCCTACGCATGCACGCGCGGTTACAGGCTTACGCATTACGTCGTCGCGATTACGTGTATCTTTCGCGGATCACGCATCGCGTTTGCAAACTCTCGGATCCACACTCACAACGTTAACAGAAGTGCACTAAGTATGTTAAGGTCTTTACTCGACTGTCGTCTAGAAACGAAGAGAGAATAAAGAAAATGTCCAAAGCTACATTAAATCTTGCGTGCATGTAAAAATAACACATTTAATAAGTGGTTCTTTTATTCCTAGTATTATTCATTCAATTACGATTCATTCAATTTTAATTCTTGAAATTACTTTTGAAGTGCCTTTTCATCAACATATAAATTAAGTTACACGCAGATTCATTATCAGTAATTGTGTTACAAATTTTAATAATATATTTTATTTTCAATCCTAAATATCTTTTTTATTTATTTATATATTAAATTTTATAAAATTTGTGAAAGCATATAAATGGAAATAAAATATAAAAGAAAAAAGAAAGGCTCAGGGACTATAAAAATAATCCTCCGCCAGCAATTAAAGACATCGATATTGTGATTGTGAATATTGGTAGATTAAATCTGCAAAAATAAATAAAATGTAATCCGATTTATACAATGATATACGAAAACTTGTTAAAACTTTGACAAGTATATCAGAATTTTTTTAGATTCTTATATAATTCGGAACAACAAAAAATTTACTCTATTTCTTGAAGACCTCTATCGCTAATAGAAGAGTTAAAATTCATGCTGAAGGAAGGAATTTCTTAAAAAGAATTGATGGCCTAAAATGAACTAGATGTAATAAAGTAATCATCGTGCTCTGTTTACAGCGCTAAAACGTATTTATGTTTTTTTCTGTCTTACATTATATAACAATACTTTTCTCTTTGAATCTGACAGCAAGAGCTATGCCTTGAGCTTGCTATTTCCGTCGCGATTAGGCTTGTTTATGACGGTGAAATGAGAGAATGAGAGTAATCTCGAAATATGACGTTAGGGTATATATTTAATGGTGTACGCCGATTGATTCCGATAGAGTAACGTAATATCCGCCGTCTTTCCCCGTAATCTTTTCCGCCTCCCGTTTGGGTGCACACGCGCCGCGTTCTTCTGTTGCTCTTGGCAGATACAAACGTGGTTTACGCCGTAACAGCTGTGCGCGCACGCACTTTGCTCGCGCAAAACATCGCTAATGGACCGACAATCCCGTATCCAGTCGACTTAAGCGTATATAGTATGCGCTTTATCTACACGCACTTTCCTCGTATTTTTCTCATCTCTGAAATTATTGTTGACGTATGAAAATAATATGTGAAATTGAACAAAAAAATCTGCACTTTAAAACCGTAATATTTGAATGTTAGATAGTTATTCTCTCATGCATCATAAAATGTTATTAGTAGTAATTTTACATTATTTTTGTGTAACGCTGCACTGAGAGGAAAAAAAAATGGTTGCAATTATCATAATTTAACTTTTAGAGGACGGGAATCCATTTTTTTAAATCTCATAGCTTTTTCTTAAGTAAGATTTGTTATTTCATACTTTTTGTATTTCTTACTTCAAAATATTTTAAGCTGTAGTGGCTTTCTCATCCTGTAAATTAATTATACTTTATAGTAATTTTTTGCGCCATCTGTATATTTCTTGAAAGCATTATAAATATAATTATTATTGGTAACATTACAGTAATAAAAACTATAAAAATGGAGCTCTTAATCGTAATTATTTTACCATGCAATTATAATCACGAATATCAAACACTTTTCTTTCAGTGTGGTATACAAATTATTCCAATATCACTTCTTTTAAAACATCGTAAGTCTAAAAATAAAACTAGTGGTCATTATTTAAAAATCAGTATTATGATTGAAACTATATACTTAAACTTTACTTCTCGTCTTAACAATGTGGATTCCAACAGGAAATCATCATGGAATGAATATAATAATAAGTAGAATGAAAACGTCGACGTGCAAAACACACACTTCCTTATCTATAAGCTATAGCTTCGTTTTCCGCAATTCGGCACGTTCGATTTTGTCATTGGGACCCGAACGTTTTCGCACGCGCTGTGAATGGTATCACGCGACGTGAATCATCGTATTTATTACGCACGCCAATGAAATTCGGCGACGGCCCGATATATAGATATGTCTGCATACGTGCAGTGCGATGCGCGTGCATATGTGCGCGCATATGTGCGCGCACCCGATGTGCCGAAGCTAAACATTCCGCGGAGCATTCACCCTGGCATTGCTATAAAAATAAACGGATCACCAACGCTGCACACCCGCCTCATCTCCGCAGAGGTCTCTGTTTCATTTACGATACCACTGAACCGAAGGTGACGTCGCTCTTCCTATCTTCTCGCGGCTTCCTCAAATCGGCGGATGACCTTCGTGGCTGCGATGTCTCTCGACGGAAGCTAGCGAATACCCTCCGCATCACAAGACGAAATCGTCATTTTGACCACACTATTTAACTCAGTTCATGATAATTCTCGAAATCTAAACCTCGAATCTTGAGAAATCTTGAGACTCCTCGTTTCTTCAAGAAATTCCTCTGCAGTTCGGGAAATACGCGAAAAGTTCCGCCAGTGAGAGATCTGGCAATCTTCTAGTATTTTCCGCGAAGCGAAGAAAAGAATACGCTATCGCGAATACGTGCCAAGTGAGTCAGTGAGTTGGATGGCACGAAATTAGATAGCGTAGCTATTACGCGCGACCACCGGCGACGTCCGGGGGCTGCTCCCGTTCAATTTGCATCATTGGAACGTACCTGTGTTGATTCAGCGATTCGACGCGAAGTGTTCTTACGACGTACGGTCACACCTATTACATTGTCGTCCGCGTTAATCGAGGCTGTCGGTGATTTTTTGATGGCTCGACATTTTGCAAATTGCACATACTTGTCAAAAGATGCGGTAGCCGTTTGGGCTGGACGTCGCCGTTGTTCTATCGCCATATATCACTCGCTATACTTAGAATAGAACGAGTGCCAAAGACTCATCACGTTAATTCATGTTACTGCAAAGTTCTTTTGCCAATAAATTAGACAGAAAAATTTATGATCTTAAACGTATCAGAGGAGGAGGAAGCAGTAAAATTTCAAGTTTCTGTTAAGAAACAAATGTATTCTACAGGTAAAATTTAGTAAAATTGCGAAATTTTATTTTGTCATTTATCTTCATTTACTGATGTAATTAGGTCAAATAAAATTGAGTAGACATTAATCTTATGCTTAACAATATTTTTAATATTTCAAATTTCACGAACAAGACAAAACATATTTAAATGAATTTGGATCGTAAACAACACATCAAGAATTAGAAGCCTTCTGGCATCATTTTGACGAAACATCCTGTACACACACACACACACACACACACACACACACACATACACACACACATACCTAATAATGAGAGTTCACGAATGAAACAACGGAATGAAATCCGAGATGAAAAACGATGATTAGACGAGATATGACGACACTTGGCATGGACTTGGCGAGGAGTCTAGGAAGCGACGCTGCTGTTGTAGGCCCTTAATGAGCCCAACGTGAAATCAGTCCAGCCTCTTTAACTCCGTTGCTTCTGTCAACCGTCTCTGTCCGCTAAGAACTTTCACTGTCTTCTTCTTCTACTCGTCCTCTTCGTCTCCTCCTCCGCCTCTCTACTCTCGCAGCACGTCGTCCGGAGGATGACCTGGATGGTACCCAAACGAAATACCACCTTCACTGCTTCCTTTTTCACGAGCCATTTTGGAGAAACGGTTGTCGCTCCAGCTTTCTTGGATTATAACGCTTTAGGACTACCGGGCGAAGATGATGCAATCTCATTTTCATCCGTTGAAACGCAAACAACCGTAATACATAACTGACTTCTCAATTTTTTTTTTTACAAAACTTTTATGATGTTTTTAAAAACAAAAATGTCAACTCTAATTAAGAAATACTTTGCATAAATGATGATACTTATAAGAATATACCTAGACATGCATTGCAACATACTTTATTTTTAATTTCTTTCTTTTATTTAAAATATGTACAATATATACGTCAAAGAATTCAGGAAGTAATTTTTTAACCGTTCGAAAATACGCGTGGTGAATTGGCGACCGACCGCGGTTACAACGTGCCAGAAAGATGATTGAATAACCTTACGTTCTACACCGGTAATTCTGTTGAACGGATCGACGTCAGTGCCATTGAGTGCTATCGAGTGCCAATGAACTGATCTCTCCTGATATCTACGTAATCGTTAGTCTCTCGAGGGTTGATGTACTCCTGAACATCACAACGGGCACTCCTGATCTACTACGACCTGTCTATCGTAAAATTGTATGACAGATTAATTGAACGTTAGGCAATAGGCACGATTTCGCGAGATCTGGCACGTATTTTGGCGATACGCTTTCCTATTATCTACTTCCTGTTAGCATCATTGTATGATCGTTAGTGAGCGGTAACTGTAGCGATGAATTGGCTGCCTTCCGGGCTGCGTTCTAAGTCAAGTTGGTCGACACGAAAGTCGTTTGCCATCTCGACGAACGGAGACGGCCAATTTTCGCGACAAATATTTTCAGGTATTTTTACGCGGATTAGGCTAGGTAGATCTAAGTGGAAACAGAAATATGCGTTGAAGAATATTTAGAGCGTGTATGTATAAAATATCTGAGAGGATACGTGAATTACCGGATGCCGATAATTAGAAAGCATATAAAATACTTCTTTTTGGTTTAACGAGTTCTCGGCAATAATGTGAAACTGGAAATGTCTCTTGATTAAGATTCTATTTCATGCTGCCATGTCTTAAATATTTTTAAATTTTAAACGACGTTAGCTTTAAAATAAAGATTCTGATAAAAAAATTTATTTTATATATTAATCTTAAGTATATATAATTTTTTAACTAATATATTTTAAAAGACTTCCACTTAATAATTGTGCTAAGGTATAACTATCTAGCGCTTATCAATTAGAAAGCTCCATGAAAAAAAGAAATGGATCCTGAATATTCGTATACCTTATGCCCCGCTTTGTCAAAAGTGTGACGTGGGACTAACTTGTAAATGTTCATTAATAAAATCATATTTCGCATCTCATAACTTATGAAAGCACCAACGCAGTTGAATGTCGCCCACATTCATTGAGCATCGCTCATAATTCTTTGTTATTCTGTGTTTCTTTAACATGGTCTTTAATATTTTGGAGAATACGACGCACGTTTGTCTTTGACTCCCGCGCAATGTTACTTATTATATCACACGGTAAAAATGTCAAGCACCATTATAGTGAGGGCGAATGAGAAGTGTATATGACACATCTGTCATGATATTCTGGCAAATCGTGAACTGAGGCGCCGCGAGATAAACAAGTTTATCGAGCCATAGCATAGCGTTGCTCTTAGAAATTAGGCGACGAGGTATATTCCTGTCGATGGCAGGTGTACCCTCCCTCGCACTGCCCTACGACAATTCTATGATTTGTTCTAAACTTTCGCTAAATTTACTCCATGCAATAAGTCCGTGGAAACATGGAACAATTATTTGCGTAATTAATAACATCCAAAACACTATTTCTTGATCTTACATTTAGAAATTTATTAGGTTTTGACATTAAAAAAAATACATCTTTTATGATATCACAAAAACATAGAAAGAAAGAGGGAAAAGACAAGAGAGGAAAAACATTGCTTGCATTCAGCAGGAAAAAACAAATTTGCAACTGTTGTAAGATTTTTTTATATTTTTGACTTATACATTTAGATCTAGTAAGGAATTAGCGGTAAAAATTAATCATATTAAAGAATCTTATTTTTTCTGCAGAACGCATTTACTTTTATAAATTGCGTTCAATAGAAAAAACAACTTTGTAAGTGTTGTAAGATTCTTTAATGTTTATATATTTAGATCCAATGAGGAACTAAAGACAAGATCAATTGTAATTATATTAAAGAATTTAATATAATTACAATTGATTTTGTCTACATACAACAGTTTCAAAGTTGCTTTTCCTGCTGAACGCAACCATTAATTCTTTCAAAATATAATTTTATTATCATGATATTCTATACAAACTTAACTAAAAAAATGTACAATTTTTACTTTCAACATTGCTTTTTTAATTAATTTCAACACTATTCGAAATATTTATAATTTTATAAAAACGGTATAGAGTTAGTCGTGGGCTGTAACATCTGTCTGATTTCATTAAAAGCCCCGTGTGTCTTAACTTGGCTCTCGACTACATTGTTGCTACGAGTTGGCCTAATTTCGAAAGGCGCCGATATACAAGTTGGCACTAAGTCCATCGCGTGATAATGTTGAAAAGCATCTAAATTCTCGTGGTCCGCGACAATTTTGAGATGGCATTTTCTCGAATAAGCTCATACTTCATGCGTTTTGTGGGAAGATTATGACAAGGCGACCGTGCGAGCATCGCGGCGTAATTAACTGGGTGTTTCATCGGGATGGAAGGGGAGGAAGGGGGGAGGGGGAAATTCGAATTCGGAGGCGAGTTGACGTGTGACGCTGTATGTATCGCGATACCGATATAAGTCGAGCTGGTTTCGAAATACAGCGATTCAACGTGGCAATTCGGGCATCTTTATGCGACGTTCACGAATTACTGAACACACCACCCACGTGCGAGCGCTGATCCGCTCCAACTCCGACGAAAAACGGGAATTTGTCTCGTTGCTCCGCGCGCGCGGTTTACGTGCGAGTAGCCGCTCCGCACGATTGATGTCTTGCGCGTTTATTCGATTTCGCGCGCAGATGGTGTACGATTAATCAGCAAGAAAATATAAACTCTGCGTCACGCCGAGTTACTGCGCTTTTAGGAGATGGTCTAATGGCGCGAGCACGCAGAAGACCCTTCGACATTTCACCTACGCGTAAAAGCCGATCTTTGGCCAGCTTCTCGCGCGCGGCGGATTGTCAACCGATGAGCTGGTACCTCCGGAAACAGATATTTTGAACTTAAGGCCATTTCGTTTGCGATGCACTTGGGCGAACGTGTGAGTCGCATTGGACACGTATTATATATCGAATACAGAGTACCGAGCATCAAGTTCAAGAACGGGTTCTAAAATGGAAACTCTGACGTCGGCAACTTTTCACATTTGCGTAACCGGAAGTCGTATGCGCGATCGAATGGCGATTTATCGCTCTTGAATGTATACAACGATGCAGAAAAAAAATCTTGCAAACCCGACTGTTTACTCGATCCGCGAGTAAAATATTGAAATTCTCATTCTTTCGTGTTTATTTCCTCTCAACGAAATATTTGTAATCAATTCGATTTTGTCCGTTGAATTCGGTTTGATTGCAATTGCAAAAGTTGCTTATCTCGCTCGACCCGAAAGCTTGGCAAATATTTCACGTTCACGGTGCGAGCGGCCGAGCTAGAGCCGCTTGCTTGTCCTTGCATTACGGATATTTCCGTCCAGAGTATTAGCCGGTATAAAGGCAGAAGGTCTCCCCTCTGCCATTCCCGGCATGGCCAGACGTTGGCAAACGCTATGTAAAGCGTCCGAGCTACGCCTTTCTGCCCCTTTTGTGCCTTTAAGCGCCGGCAACGAATAACATCCCTTTTTCGGCACCCAATGTACGCATTAATACTTTGCTTTGTATTATACTTATTGCTACATATATGTAAATTCACGAACGATGGATTAGTTATATGTTTTTATATTTATTTTCTAATGAATCGATATACTTAGTCCGGAATATACGGAAATTTTTATTTCTGATAACAGGTCATTATTTTTTTATCAAAGAAGAAAAATACATGAAGAATTATTAAGAAATTTGATTAATTATATAATACTATATCAAGCTTCAATAATTTCTCATTCCAATGCCCAATTTTATCAGTATTTTCAGGCCAGTATATTTTATATCATTATAAAGTAGTATATAATACAATTAATATATAAAAATGATTAATATAAAAAGATTCTAATTATAAGATCAACAAAAAGATTGACAAAAAGAGAAATAAAAGAGCCAATAAAAGCTATCAAATTGTTAAAATATTACATAAGTATTACAATTGCAATCGTAAATGTTTCGATTATAGTTTTGATTATCTTCAGTGCAAAAAAAAGAACATAGAAAATATTCATGTATTCTCTTTTGTACTTATAATATTTGTGTTTTTTTCCCTTAATTAGAAAAATAGATTTTTACTTGTCAAGCGCGAGTTTGAAGAAAAAACGACAATTATTTCGTTTATCTTCTCTCCCT
>Ga0157364_1003539_pt1 | contig 15169 bp, 11 predicted proteins | sample AttsexASBM2_FD_111476 | JGI IMG/M metagenome (GOLD analysis project Ga0157364, IMG submission 111476) | Fungus gardens microbial communities from leaf cutter ant in Ribeirão Preto, State of São Paulo, Brazil - Atta sexdens ASBM2 | ecosystem: Host-associated > Fungi > Mycelium > Unclassified ... | reverse complement strand
GAAACCTCAGAGAACAGAATTATCAGAATGGCAAAACTCACAACAACATATAATCCTCATCCTTATTAGCCCTTGTCTTTGTTTTATGTAAGAGGACTAACTCTCATACAAAAATTCCAGTATCTAAACACCATCAATGCTTATACAGAAACTTCATGGAGTTTCTGCTTCCTATTAGCCAGCAATGTTGGAAGGAACAGAATGTACAGCAGCATAGTGCAGTATGGACAACCACTTACCTGTAGTATTATGACTTAAGCCAAAAAGTTAGGCAAAAGAGAAATCTTGTCTAGGATTTATACAAGAGAACTCAATAAAGTTCATAGTATAATGTATCTACCTATTAACATATGGTATGACATCATTCTTCTAAAACCTTCTATATTCTTCTATATGTCATATGATTCTGTAACTGTGACTTGTAACTGTGACATATGTAACTTGGTGTGTGACATCTTTTGTTATGGTATATAACAGTTGCAATAGTCATATGTAATATCATACTAAACTCTAACCCTAAGTTCAAAAATAAAATAAAATAAAAAAGAAAAACCAAGTGTCACAAACTTCATTCAGCTTGTATCTCCACAACCAGTGGACCAATTTTCACAAACTAAGTTGTGCTGGAAAGCCCCAAATGAGGGCTATCTGCACATATGTGAGATGTACAAAAGCAACAACAAATGACTGAGATATCAGGACATCAGTAGCTGTAAAAGCTTTGTCTGCTAATATCTCATGAATGGCTGAACAGATTCGCACGATTGAACTTGCATTGGGAAGTGCTCATCAATCTGTTTCCAACAATATATAATACATCTCAAAGCAATAAGTATTGGTAGAGATACAAGCATATCAATGTAGTGACATAATTAGTTATCTTCTAAAATTAGCCTGACAGCTGCTATGACAGATGACAGCTCCCATTAGGTATGAGTTTTGATCATGTGATGGCCACAGCTTGTGCACGGACTATCACTCTTTTGTATATTGTGTCTGAGGGCTAGACCTCAGACTTAACAACATCAATTATTCCTATTGATACTTTTCATCATCTGTGTTATGATTCAATGCTCAAGGTTTTAAGCAAAGAACTAACTCTTGTATTGAGTGACACAAGAGAACTCGATAAAGTTCCTAATACAAAGTAGTCTACCTTATATACTATTACCTATGGTCTGTGCTAACTACGGTGCACCCTACTCTAAATGACCATGAGTATAACATGAGGCCAACATGTGTTGTCTATGTTGTATGATGTCACTTTATTCCAGAATCTTCTACTCCATTCTCCCAAGTCTCATGATCAGTCTTGTGATTACGCCATCAACTTGTGACTGATATAACAGTGTGACTGATAAACCCTAACCCGAGTTGTTCTAAAAATAGAAAATAAAATAAAAGAAAAATAAAGTGAAACGAGAAAATAAAAATGAAGTCTACCATCAACGATCTTGACAATTTGTCAATCATCATATCCTTATACTGAACCTCTGAAACACTATTCAGCTCAAGTATCACAACCAGTGAGTATCTTATTTGTGATACCAAGTCTAATGTTTGTAATTCTAACATGTAGTAAATACTATAGTAGAGAGCTAAAGAAGTATAAGCAACAATAGTATAAGCCTGCTGCTTGCCTGAGTTCCCATAATTAATATAAATACTGCTAGTTGGCTGAAAAGTATAAAATTTCAGTTAAATTATCTTTTGGCATAGTTGGTTTGATGCTGGCAGTCCAGCCATATTACAAATAGAAGATAAGTAGTATTAGTAGTAGTTCAATCTATGTAAATATTTTACATCAACTATTTATTTAGTACTACTGTTGTCAAACATGCAAAGCTTGGACTCTAGTTTTTTTATTTAAATTTCTTTTCTTTTCCTTTCTCTTTTTCTGTTTCTTTTCTTTTTGGGTCTAGGGTTAGGATTAGAGTGATATCACAATCATACTATCATATATCAGTCACATCAGATAACATGGTCATAGTAATGGTCACATGGTTACGAGAGCATAAGGAACAGAATAGAAGGTTCAAGAACAATGATAATGTTATATGACATGTACAACACATGTCAACCTTATAGCTAACATATGGTCTTTAGGGCAGACTAGAAATAGTTGAGCACAGACCATCACTGGTTAGTATATATAAGTAGATATGTTGTACTAAGAACTCCATTGAGTTCTCTTGTATTAACCTGAATACAAGGTTTCTTTCTTTGATTAACCCTAAGGTTATTGAATTGTAACAATTGTATTACAAACTCAAAACCTTAGAGTGAGTTAAGAGAAAGAATATTGTATCAGAGTTAACACAAGAAAACTTGATGGAGTTTCTAGTACACAATTATCTACCTTATATATACTAGACTACTAATCTGTGCTATACTACTATTAGCCTACCCTAAAAAGCCATGTATTTTTCTTAAGGTCAATATATGCTATATAATATCATCTTTGTTCTAGAACCTTCTATGATGTTCCTTGTGATATGTGATTGTGTGATAGTTTGTGACAGTCACATGTGATATCATACTAACCCCTAACTTTCAGTTATAGAATAAGAAATAAATGGAAAATAAAATAAAAATAAAAAGTAAAGTGAAAATAAATAGAGTCTATTATCTTCAACTCTGACATACTAATTATGAACTATATGCTTAGTAAGCAGAATGCTTTATAATAAGCAATTTTAAATACTACAGATCTTTGTAAAATTTATCAAGCTAATATTACTACTTCTTATTATCAAACTCTATTTGATATAACTTAGACTGTTGTGGCAACCACTAATCAAAATAATCAATAATGTTATAGGACACTTAAACACTAACAATTTTATTTTTCTTTTAGATGATGAAGAGGCATGTGACACCACAGTCACATGACAGGTCACATGATGTGATGTCATAGGCTTAGAACATAGTGGAAAGATTTGGAAGATGACGTCAGAGCACATGTATACAACATGGTGGCCTTGAGTAGAAAATGAGGTGAATATGAGATTAAAGCATAGACAATAAGGCAGGCTTAATTATTGGTAGCATGGACCAGGCATGTTGTATATATATAGGACTCTAATTTAGCAAAGACTCCTTGTTGAGTTCTCTTGTGAACTTTCCACTTAATATCCATACTAAGAGATTTACTGCTTGTATAGTCATTGGTCTTTGTGACTAGTAGTTGCCACAACAAATAATATACTTAAGTAGTCTTATAAAGCAAGAATCTTATAAAGATTATAAGAAAACTCAACAAGAAGTTTTTAATATATTTCTACACTATATATACTACTATTACAAGTCCTACTCTAAACTATATATGTGTTATAACCTTAAATCCTTAGAGTGGGATAAAGATCAAACTCTTGTATTAGAGAAGACACAAGAAAACTTAATAAAGAGCTCTTTACAAAATAGTCTACTTTATATACTCTTACAGATGGTCTGTGCTGAGTACTGTGCATCCTACCCTAAATGACCATGTGTCAAGCATGAGGCCAACATGTGGTGTCTATGTTGTATGACATCATTTTGTTCCAGAACCTTCTACTCTCTTCTTTCAAGTTCTGTGATTAATGCTGTGACCATACTATCAGATGTGACTTATGTGACAGTGTGACAGATCACTTCTAACCCTAACCCCAGAGTTCTAAAAATAGAAAAATGAAAAATAAATTGAATGAAAATGAAAATGAGAAAGAAAATGAAAACTAAGTCCACATTCTTCAATCTTGACAATATGTTGTTTATGATCTATCATACTATTACCACAAGATGAATATACTACAGCCATACCCTTAACATTATTGTTCTAATTCCTTCTACTATGTTCCAGATCTATGATATCATACCATATGATGCATCATGTGACTACAGTTATATATCTCTTCATTATCCAAGAAATAAAAGAGAAATTAAATCAAAGAAAATTGAAATAAAATATAAAAGTTTAAGTATACTATAATATAGGCCTAAGTATTAAGATAAAAGGCATACTTGTGTATTGAGTGATATAAGAGAACCCAATAAAGTTTCTACTACAGAATAATCTACTTTATATGTTTTTTTAACCTACTTTGAAGCTATAACTAAGTTTTTTTAGTAATTTTTATGATATTCTATCAAGTTACATAACTGTGTGACTGTGACTATAATATATCATACTTTGATATTTGTAACTATTACATCTCTTAGCTAAGTCTAAAGAATAAAGTAAGAAAACTAAACTATAAAAGAAAAGAGAAATCATAAAAGACCAGAAAAATGAAAAACAACTAAGTCCACTCCAAAGATTTCTAACACTGTTGAGTATTATTTAGTATACCAACACTATTCTATTCTATATGTTATTGCTGTGAATCTTTTTTTTTTCTAGTTGACTTTTCATTAAAGTTCTTTGTTGTAGCAACTAACACTATGATAGTAAAGGTATATACAAACTTAATGTCAGAGTTGAAAATGATGGACTTAGATTTTTTTTTTCTTTTTTCTTTTTCTTTTATTTAGTTTTATTTTATTTAAAAAGAAGCAGACAAAGAGAGATGTGACATTATATGTAATAGTTATATAGGTTACAAAGTAGGACAAAGATATGACACCTGTTACAGGGTAGTCACATCATGTCATGGTTATGGTCACAAGATCATTTAATATAGAGAAGGTCATAGAATATTCTAGAACAAATAACATTATACAATATGGCAAAAACATATTGGCCTTGTGGATAACACATGGATATTAGGATAGGCTAGAAACAATGTAGTACAGACCATGAACCAAGTGTATATAAGATAGAGGATAGAGTAGTCTGTACTGGAAACTCCATTGAGTTCTCTTGTGTTACTCAATATAAGAGTAGTCTTTTGTCCTAGCCCTTTGGACCTAAGTTATAACACTTAAAGTAGGACCAGTATATATCTTTGTTACTCTTATATTGGAGTTTATAAGAAGAACTTGATAGAAAACCTCCTGCTACATGCTGGTCTATGCTCTATAATATATTACCTATTCTAAAGTTTATGTATTATCTATAAGTTGTTTATGAGTTATTTATGAGAATGACATATTATAAACATATCTTCTGATATCATTATACTAGAACCTTCTACTATATTTTAGACCTATGATGCCACATGATGTGACATAGTCATGTGATCACCCATTGCTAAATAAAATAAAATCATATTAAGATATTAAAACCTAGAAGTATATTATAATATTTCTAACTATCTAAACATAATTATTCTTTGATTATATTAGTGTTGTTCCACCAGATTAGGATATACTTAAGTAGTATTTAAAATAGCTGTTATATACTAAGTCCAACTCCAAAAATAGCTTATTTTTCATAGCAGTATTATTTTTCTGTACATAATTCATCTTTTGTTAGAGCAACTAAGTAAAGATCATAGTGATTCAGTAGAGATTACTCTCTAGAAAAACATAAGTCCATTGACAAGTAATATGTCAGAACTGTGAACAATGAACTTTGTTTTTTTTTCTTTTTCTTTTCTGATTTTTCTTTTATTTTTTATTTTATCACATATTACACAATCATATGACACAGAGAAGGATATAGAAGGTTCTGAAATACATAACATTATATAGTATAGCAACAGTATATTAGTCTTATGAAGTGTACATGAACTTTAGAATAGGTTAGTTATAGTGTGCACATAAACCACAGTCTGAAGTATATAAGATAGATTATTTTGTACTTGGAACTCTATTGAGTTCTTTTGTATTACCTAATATAAAAGTATGCTTTTGTCTTAACTCTTAAATTTAAAGTCATAGCATTAAAACTCGATTTCTTTTCTTGAGACTATTTAACCCAGAATCCTCTCTTTTTACTCTCTTACCATTCTCAACCAGAGATAATACTGCCTTTAATCAAGAAGATTTACTAGACTCTAGGCATAAAGAAATATACTAGTTAAACAGAGTAAGTTTAGCTGTTTTTATTATGTTAAAGTCTAATAGTGTTTTAGAAATATACTACCTTATATAAACATATTTCTTACTTTTTTCATTATCAGCTTTGTGCTATTGGTTCTCTTATAACCAGTACATGCAAAAGAACAACAAATATTTTTAAAATCTTGTCTAGAATAAAACAGTTATTATGACCTTAGACTTGGCTCAGGTTGCAACTTAGGCAAAGACTTGATTAAGGATGTAAGAGAGAGTTAATTGGTAAAGCATAAGAATACAAGATTATATCTACAACTATATATACCTATTAACAATGATAATAATGTATGGTGAACATATATAAATGATATCATTGAACATGAGAAAAAGATAAGGAAACAACACCTACTACTATAGCATAGCCAATCATTGTTGTAGCAACCACTCGCTGGAATGGCACTTGTAGTATGCTTACTTCAGCAAAGCTCACAGAAGGCTATCTAATAGTGGGGATTACAAGAGAACTCGACAAGGAGCCCTCACTGTATTGCTCCTCTATTTATACTAATATATTGTGGTCTGTGCTATAACAATATTAACTGGCCCTTATGTCCATGTGTCCTCCTCATGTCTTCTTACTAAGGCCACTATGTTGTATACATGTGCCTTGATGTCATACTCTTAATCTCCGCTGTACATGTGTGCACTATGTGTACACCATGAGTGTTATGATTCAAGACCCAAAGTGTTAAGTCAAGAAACAACTCTTGTATTGGAGTGACACAAGAGAACTCGATAGAGAACTCTGCTACAAACTAGTCTACCTTATATAGTCCTACCAATGGTCCGTGCTAACTACTGTGCACTCTACCCTAAACGACCATGTGTAGTCCATGAGGTCAACATGTGGTGTCCATGTTGTATGACGTCATTTTGTTCTCAAGTCTTCTACTAAATTCTTCTAAGTCTCGTGACTACACCATCAGATTGTGACTGATGTGACAGCGTGACCGATCATCCCTAACCCTAGTTGTTCTAAAAATAGAAAATAGAAAAACAAATCGAAAAGACAATAAAAATAAAAAGTAGAGTAAAGAAAACCTAAGTCTACCGTTTGTGAACTTGACAATGAGAAACTATAGTCCCTTGACATCATCCCTAACCCTAACTCTAATCTAGACTCCTCTCGATCCTTTTAGACTGTTAGTCCTTCCAGACTGTTCTAGACTCTGTCACATGACTTCCAGGTCACATGCTCTTTCTCCATTGTAGACTAATAATTATCTTATCTATGTCTGGCTAACTCTAACCCTAGCCAAAGTCTGTTCACACTTTCGTTCTATAACAATCATTGCATCATGAAAAGAATATCCTTGATCCTATAGTCTATGCAGAAGTCATGCAGTAAACATGAGGAGGCAATTGTAACAATACCCCCTTTTTAATATTCATGTTTCTATAACTTAATCCAATAATGCTAAATCTCCAACCATGTATAAGGCTACTATTTTCTTGGTAGGTCCTATAATAATTTGATCTCATAACGTCAATGCAATGAAGTATGGTTCGTGTTGTGGTAACCACCAGACACAAAGTCCAATAATCACACAAGCAAGTAAAGCTTAAAGTAGGCTATCGATGTGGGGATCACAAGAGAACTCGACAAGAAGTCTCTGCTGAATTGCTACCTTATTTATATAAGTTATACATGGTCCATGCTACTTAATAATTACCCTACTCTAAAGTTCATGTGTTGTCCATAAGTGCACCATGTGCACACCATAAGATAGCCATACAGTTAATATGCTCCTTGACATTATTCATCTAGTCTGCTCTAGGCCTATGACTTCACATCATGTGACAAGTCATGTGACTGCAGTCACATACCTCTTCATTGTCAATAAAAAGAAATTCAGAAGAATATAAAATCAAGAAGAAAAAAAAGAAAAAGATTAGTCTTCACATGTTTCATAACAGTTCATTGTTGTAGCAACCACTCACCAGAACAGCACTCGTAGTTTGCTTACTTCAGCAAAGCTCACAGAAAGCTATCTAGTAGTGGGGATTACAAGAAAACTCAACAAGGAGCCCTCACTGCATTGCTCCTTTATTTATATAAATTACATGTGGTCTGTACTACAACAATATCTACCAGCCCTTATGTCCATGCCTCTACCTCATATCCTATTACTAAGGCCACCATGCCATATACATGTGCCTTGATGTCATACTGTTAATCTCTGTTGTACATGCATGCACCATATGTATACCATGGGGAACTATTGTCTCTTGACGTTATTCCTAACCCTAACTCTTCTCTAGACTCTTCCTGATCCTTCTAGACCCTAAGTCCTTCCAGACTGCTCTAGACTATTCCAGCTTCTATCACATGACTTCCAGGTCACATGCTCTTCCTCCATTGTAGACTAATAATTGATTACTTATCTATGTCTGGCTAACCCTAATCCTAGCCAAAGTCTGTCTGTACTCTTGTTTTATAACATTCATGTGGTGAACCTCCTGAAAAAATTTTGATTGGAAATCCTTTTCTTATCATATTCATATTTGCATTATGTTTCTTTTCTAGAAAAGCAATGGCAATTTCATTCCAATATTGCTTATCTTGTTTTCTTTGAGGTTGTAAGTATTTGTATTGTGGTGGCAGATAAAATAGTATCATTTTAACAGATGATTGCATGAACTTTATATACTTGTCCAAATTATCAATTTCATCTTAGATAAATATTAGTTTAGAGGTTTTAGGTCTTGGTGAATCGACTTTATAAGACTTATAGAGTAGGACTTCCTTGTCTTGAATTCATTGTTTTCCTTTATTAGTTTCCAGTTTCTCTATTTCTATGTTCTCTTGCTTGTATGCATCTTGTATTTCTTTTATATGTCCCTTCATATTTCCTTTTCCTTTTCCTTTGCAATTATCCAATTCATCTACCAACAGCCTTTGAATGTGATACACCTAGTTTTCCATATTGCTTTGGACAATGTTTTATAAGTCTTCAGCAATGCTGAAGATATTGCCTGCTGTCTGTGTTCAATAGTTGTCACTGGCTTGCAATATTACTATCTCAATTTCTGTGATTTGGGTATTAGCTTCTTCTGCCAGCCTAATAATTTTTGCAATTGTGCTTGTACATCCACCATTCATTCAATTCCTAATATGATTTTATGATATTTCTTTGTCCAGTCTCTTTTCTCATCATTTATTGTTTTAACCAGTGTCATGTTATTAAGAGTATGAGTGATGTATAGGTTGGGTGAGGTGGGAGTAGTGGTGAATTGTTAAGCCATTGAAGATTTCAATGCTAGAGTGATTTGAAACTGTCAATTTGAGATTTTACCCTCCTCTTTTTATAAGTTTTCACTCAAAATCCTTGACCAGTAATCTTCAATCACTTCTTTTGCATGAGACAACCCTGTTTCTGCAATTCATTGGTCATGTTCATCCCCATACCCTTTCCAATGCACTAAAAATTGTGTTCCCCTTCCTTGTTTTCTATACTTCCTGATTTCTTCCACTTCATGCTTTTCTTTCTCATTAATAATGTCTGGTGGTGGTGCTGGTTCCATGTATTGTTCTATGAATTGGGGTTCTTTGCATTGTGTTAGCAAGTCTTCATTAAACACATTGTGAATTATCCATCCTTCTGGAAGTTCTAGTTGAAACACTCCTTGACCAATATTCTTCAAGATCCTAAAAGATCTGTATCTTTTTTGATCAAGCTTCTTTGAAGGTCTGTTTGAGTAGATATTCTTGGTTTCTAGCCACATATTTTCTTCTTTCTTTAGTCCTTGTGGATTTCTCCTTTTCTTATCAAATTGTCTCTTCATAGCTTCTTTTGCTATTTCTATTGATTTTGTAGCTTCTTCCCAGCTTCTTTGCAGTTCAATGAGGAATTCTTCTAATTTTGGAAATTCCATCTGCACCCTCAGGTTCCCTTTCTATGAGTGTCTTCCAAAGTTGAGTTCAAATGTGATGTATTCTGTTGCTACATGTTTCTTATCATTGTACTGGAATTCTGTTGTTGCTAACCATTCCATCCAATTGTCTTGCTGATAATTGATATAATGTCATAGGAAGGTTCCAATTTCTTGATTGATTCATTTGGTTTGTCCATCTGTCTAAGGGTAGTATGCTGTAGATAGCATCCTTTTTGTCCTCAATACTTTCATTAATTCTTTCATAAATCTTGATGCAAATTGAGGTCCTCTGTTGCTAAGAACCTTCTGTGGTACCCTATGTAATTTTCAAATTTTGTCTTGATAGATTTTAGCAATTTCCTTTGATAAAACATTTGTTGTTACTGCTTTAAGTTGAACCATCTTTATAAATCAGTCCACTATAACCACTATGGCATTTTTTCCATTTGATCTTGGTAATGGTTCAATGATGTTGATGCTAATCTCCTGCCATGGTCCTTCTGGCATTTTTAATGGATGTAATTCTCCTGCCTTCTTCATATATTGTATCTTGTTTTGTTGGCATTTAAAGCATTCTTGGACATAATTCTTCACATCATTCTTGGTTTCTGGCCACTAGTAATTTCTCTTGATTAATTCCATCATATGTTGTTGCCCTGGGTGTCTTATGTCCACTGGTTCATGATTTTCCTGTAAAATCTTCTCCCTAATTTTCCTATTGTTCAGCATATAGATCCTTTCATCTACATAGACAATTCTATTTTTTTCTCAAGATTGTCCATCTTCCTTTTCTAATTCTTTTAGCATCTCTTGCTCTTTGATACTATTCCATCATATTTCTAGTAAAGTGGTTTCTTCTACCACTTGATTTCTCTATATCATCATCTTCTTTGCTGTGGTCTGTTTTCTGGTCTATATTTCCTCTTTAAGCATCTGAATATCTTTGTTATCCTCCTTGGTATCTACTTGGTCTTTCCTTGATAAAACATCTGCTTTAGTGTTTGTCTTTTCTGGAATATGCCATAATATGAAGTTATAGTCTTGTAACTTCAAATACCATCTTGCTTGTCATCCATTTGTCTTGTGCAGTTCCCTGAAATACTTGAGGTTTTTGTAATCTGTCCAGACTTCAAATTTCTCAGTAGCATCCAACAAATATTGTCTCTATTTCATTAAAGCTTCCACTATAACAAGTAATTCCTTGTTATAGATCTTATAATTCCTTTCTACTGGTTGCATTGTTCTAGACAAAAACACAATGGGTTTCCATTTTCCTTCCTGTTCCTAGAATAAAACTCCTCCTATAGCATGTTCTGAGGTGCTTGTTTCCACTCAAAATTTTCCTTCTCTCTTCAGAAGGGTGAGTACTAGTTGACTTGTTATCTTGTCCTTCAATTCTTCAAATGCCTTCTAGTGTTCTTCTTTCCATTTCCAGTCTTTCTTTTCTTTGAGTTCATTGAGAAGCTTTGCTGTATGACTGAAGTTCTTGATAAACTATTTGTAGAAATTTGCAAACCCCAAGAAGCTTTCCACTTCTTTTATTCTGGTGGGAGTTTTCCATTCCTTAATTGCCTTGACTTTATCATTCTCCATTTGGACTTGTCCTCTCCCAACTACTACTCCTAAAATTAGGATCTCTGCTATATTAAAGTCACATTTCAATCTTTTGAAACACAAATTGTGTCTTTCTGCTATTTTCAAGAAATGAATCATTCATTCTTCTAATTCATCCATTGTTTTTGCCAAGATTACAAAGTTGCCCATATAATTTGCAAGTACACCTTTGTGCAACAGTTCTTGGAATATACTGTTTATCATCTGTTGAAAAGTTTCTAATGAGTTGCACAATCCAAAGTACATCATTTGAGGTTCAAATAAACCTTTATTTGTCAAAAAGGCTGCCTTCCATTCATCTCCCTCCTTGATTCATACATTGTTATATCCCTAGATTAGATCTAATTTATTGAAATATCATGCTTCTTTCAATTTGTCAATGACTTCCCTGATTAAGGGTCATGGTGTCTTGTTCTTTATCATGAATTGGTTCAATTTCTGGTAGTCTTGTACTAATTGCAATGATCTGTCCTTCTTTGGGATATAAAAGCATGGTGCTGCATATCTTGATTTGGACTACATAATTAAACCTGCTTTTAACTGTTCATTTAACCATTGGTTCAAAGATTCTTCTTCTTTGATTGTCATCACATAAGCTTTTGCATTCAGTTTCTTAGGTACATCTTCTATTCTATTAGGTTGATTTCATGATCCTATTCTCGTTATTCCAGTATTTTTTTAAGTTTCTTTTTATTAAACAGGTGTGTGAAAGGTTGAATATACTCTGGAAGATCCTTTGGGTTCATTAGATCTAGTTCCTTGCCTATTTCCTGTTGTCTATTGTCTTGTATATCTATTGCCTGTGTTCTTCTTATCTTGAACATAATCTCTTAATAACATGTTCTACATGATCTTGGACATCTTGTAAACCATATCTTTCCTTCTTTCCAATTTACTTCTGGATTATGTTTAACTGACCAGTCGTATCCTAAAAACATGTCCATTCCATTTAAATTTGTAACTACCACATTAATTTGTTTCTTGTGTCCATTAATTTCGATCTTGAGTGGCACTATTCTTATTACTTCTCTATTTTTTTGTACTATCTATATTGAATACTTCAAAAAAAAGTCTAGCAGTTTTGTTTTGATCTTTTTATCCTTGACTAGTTGTTCATCTATTTCTGTATATGTGCATTCAGAGTTCACCAGTGTTTTTAATTGTAGTTCTTTTCCATTCTTTGTCTTGATATTTACTCATATGTTTAGCTCTCTTTCTTTGTTATTCCATCAGTGAGGAATCACATATTAATTCTAAGCTTTAGTTACATGGGTCCTTTGTACCATGCCTACTCAGGACCATTTTCAAAACCCTGTTTCTTGTTGTCATTCTCCATGTCTATATCTTCTTGTATACTTTGGTTCTTCATCTTCTGTCCTGTCTTGCAGTCTCTAGAAATATGCCCTACTTGTTTGCATTTATAACACTTCCTAGTGTTCCTTTCTTTCTTCGGTCTCTTGCAGTTCTTTGCTAAGTATCCATATATATCACAGTTGAAGTATCTAGGCTTCTCATTCTTGAAGTTCTCTTTGGATTTCCCAATGTCTATAGGTATTCCTCTTTCTCTGTATATCATTTCTAATTCTGTCTTGTAATTCTGTTATCTTTCTGTAGACTTGTATCCTTGTCCTACTGATGTGATCACTACTTTCCACTCTTTGAGTGTCTCTGGAGCCACTATTGATAGATATCCCAGTATTGTTTTAATTATATCTGCTTGCATATTCCTTTTCAGTAAGAAGATAGTATGTAGTTTGTCTATGTCAGCCTTTATGGCTAATGCCTCAAATTTTATCATGAAGTCTACTATATTCTTTCTTTCTTGCTTGAAGGTTTCTATCTTCTATTCAGCATCTGCTGCCTTGGTTTTGTTGCTAAATGTCATTTTGATCTCTCATACAAATTCATCCCAATCTTGGGTTCCTGTTTCTTCATCTAGTTCATCAAGCTTCTTCTAGGCATAAATCCTAGCTACACCCCCTCTAATGCAGACAAGGATCATAATGATCCTGTTATCTGTTTCCATTACTTGGTTACTCTTGAGAAATAATCTCATTTCCCTCCACCAGTCTTCAAATTTTGTCCTGTTCCCATCAAACCATCCTGGATCCAGGACCATATTCTTTGGTAATCCTGCCTGCTCGTTCTGTATATTTGCTAGTGCTGGTGCTGGTGCTGTTAACATATTGTCTGTATACTCTATACTCCCTTATAAGGCTTTTTTGGTAATCTTTAAAGATCCTAGTCATTTTGATAATGTCTCTATCTTGTGTTCTCAACATTGATATATCCTGTTATCTGTGGGCTATACCACAAGTATTGTATATCTTCCAATGGTTAAACCATCAATTATTTCAGTGGCTTAACCACTATATACTCTCCTTTTACAAGGTGAGCCTAGTAATGCTTTACCAAATGTTATAACCTTAGACTTGACTTAAGTTGTAACTTAGGCAAAGACTTAAGTTAAGGATGTAGAAGAGAGTTAATTGGTAAAGCATAAGGATATAAGACTATATCTACAACTATATATACCTATTGATAATGAGAATAGTGTGTGGTAAACATATGTAAATGATGTCATCAAATATATAAGGAAACAACACCTACTATATGAGGCACTAACTAAAACCAACTACAGTACAGCCAATCATTGCATCATGAAAAGAATACCCTCAACCCTATAGTCCATGCAAAAGTCATGCAGTAAACATGAGGAGACAATCATAATAATAGTCTTCTTAGACCAAAATTGTTTACACTTTCCCTCAAATAGTAGTTAGTAGCTTAAAGTAGTTAATAGATAGTATAAGGTAGAACAAGAAGAAAGCTTACTAGTACTTATAAAAATTGTCTCAAGTTCAGAATATAAGTCAGAAAGCAGGACTAGTACTAGTTTCTCTCTCTTCCCATTATATATATCTTCTTTTTCTATACCACCACCACTTTCTCCCTCATCTATTGATTTACCTCTATACTACAGTATTATAAGTCAATATGATATAAACTAACTGTTACTTTAGATAAGACAGCAGCAAAAATAGATAGTGGCTTATTAGCAGAAAGAGGAAGAGAAGAAGAGATAGCAGTTCCTCAACCCAACACTAGGTCAAATATAGAAGTAGCCAAGCTACAAATGTTTGATGGGACAACAAATAAGGTTTTAAGTTTTAATAATATACAGACTTTATATTAGAGTAAAAATAAGAAATATGGTAGTAGAAGAATAGATGTAGTAAATATTATTATATGTATAGAGAGGATTAGCAGATGTATAGAAAGAGAATGTGATAGAGGACCTGGAAAGTGGAAGTTTGAGTTATGTAACAGTTAGAGAGTTTTGTCAGATTTAAAGGAGAAATTTAGAGAAGAAGACAATAAAACAATAAAGGTGGCAGAGTTGAAGAAAGTAGAGCAAGAGAGCAAAACTGTTATGGAACGCTTTGGACCTAACATTTTATTTCTCTTTTATCTATTTTTCTTTTGATTTCATATTTCTTTTTCTTTTCTTTTTTCTTTTAGGATGATGAAGAAGGCACGTGACAAGGAAGTCACATGACAGGTCACATGATGTGATGTCATAAGCCTAGAACTTGATGGAAGGGTCTGGAAGATGACGACAGGGCACCTGGAGTACACATGGTGGCCTTGAGTAGAACATGAGGTAGGAATGAGGATGAAGCATGGACATTAGGGCAGG
>Ga0157364_1003537_pt1 | contig 15177 bp, 6 predicted proteins | sample AttsexASBM2_FD_111476 | JGI IMG/M metagenome (GOLD analysis project Ga0157364, IMG submission 111476) | Fungus gardens microbial communities from leaf cutter ant in Ribeirão Preto, State of São Paulo, Brazil - Atta sexdens ASBM2 | ecosystem: Host-associated > Fungi > Mycelium > Unclassified ... | reverse complement strand
CGACGACGACGACGACGACGACGACGACGACGACGACGACGACGACGACGACGACGACGACGACGACGACGACGACGACGACGACGACGACGACGACGACGACGACGACGACGACGACGACGGAATCGATTTCTCCTTCGTTTAAAATCCAGATTCCTCGCTCTCTGCGGTTCTTCTTTCCGCGCGATCATCGAAAATCGATTCCCCGATTACTTCTCGTTTCGTCTTAACCGGCAGTTCTGCAGCTTCCTCGCCTTGTTTCAAAGTAAAGATAGATCCGGATCAAGTCGGCAAAAACGAAACTTAAGCGCGTCAAACTTTTCCTTCGGTTCCCTTTGATTCGCCGTACAGCTCGACCATGCCTCTCGCTTCGTCATATCCTTCGGGGGATATACCGAATATTCTCCTAATCGCGCGAGAGAGTCTTATCCTGCATCGATTTTCGGACTCGTCGAATCGCGAACAAAGGTTTGCACGGCTGAATTGGGGGAGGGACGGAGGTGGGAGGGGGTCCAGGGCCCGTCGTGGGACTTGGCGGCAGGTCCCCGGCTTCGTACCTGTTCGTGCCTGTGTGCCCTCTCCTTTCCCTTCCCCTCTCTCTCCCTCTCCGATCCCATGCGTGTATATACCGATGCCGGCGCGCATGTATAGACCTGCTCCAACCCGTTGCATTCAGGGGATCTCTCTCACGAATCCACTAATAATTCCCGGCGGTCGGCGGCCTGGGCGCATTCTGCAGGCATTACGTGTCTGCATTCCACGTGTGGGCCCTACGATCCCCCTTTCCCCCTTCTTTCCCCTCCTTCGTTCCGAAGATCTGGAGACGGCGGCGTGGGGCCCAGGGGATCGTTAAGGTAGCACCTTAACGGCCTTTTTACGAAAAGATGCCCGACAAGGTGTTCCCCGCACCCCTGGATGTTCCTCATTATTATTCATCCCGCGGCGCCCCGCGCACTGCCCCTATATACACGAAGGCGTTTAACTTATTCCTCCCGACCGACGGATACTCCTCGTCCTCTCTCTCTCTCTCTCTCTCTCTCTCATTCCACCTTGGCTTCTCTATCGGCGGAGAAACTCAACGAAAGTCACGTTATACCGCTCCGGATTAGCACGGGAATTCTAAGGCGCAAGAGAGTGGCCAAAGAGGGATTAACGAAAAATCCAGGAGACACGTTGTAATCTTCTTGCCGAATCCACAAGGGATTCGTTGTCTTCGCAAATCAGAGTAGATAGAAAAGGAAGTTTCAAACAGAAAATGTAGAAAGTTTGAGATAAAATCTTTCGATCTCAATATTGTTAAATATCCTTTTTGTATTATAGGATTTTGTATTATAGGATTTGTATTATAGGATAGTTTTGAAAATAATATAATAAAATAAAATTAAGAGTAAAAGAAAATAAGGAGAAACAGGAAGAGGAGTGTTGAATTTTAGGAATGAAACAAATGTTGCCAAATTATGCATACTGGATAGCTGCTGAAATTAGGATTTTGTGGAATTTCCTCATCTAATTAATCTAAGAACGATATAATGAGTTCGTCCTACTTATACCTGAGTCTTAAATATCCCTCGGAAACTATTTATTATTTTAAGGACAGCTTTATATCAAAATGGCAAATGTCATCTCCTTTTTAAGATTTTCTCAGCGAGAGAAAATAATAATAGATTTTTCTGTAACTTTATACAATCTCTCTTATCAATTCATATGATTCTACGGGTCTATACTCAATGCTAGATGTTTTTTTATCCTTGAAAAATTTGAAGGATTGAGAAAGGAACATCCTTTTTCAAACGACTCATTAAAATACATGCCACTTATTCTAAAGTACTATTCGAGCAAATCGTTTGAGAAGAAACATTCTTTCAAAATTCTCTGTGTTTACCTAGAATGATGAACAAGGTTAAATGTACTTAGAGGATCGATAGTCATGGACCAAGTTCTCGCAAAGAAATGCCTTTTATTCACGGTAGCGCCAGGGATCCTTCTTACAATGTCGCTCGAACGCTTCCATAATTGGCCGAATGCGAAAAAGGAGACATTGCCTTTTCGCATACCTTCCTTTCTCTTTCTCCTTCCCTCCCCCCTCCTCTCTCTCTCTCAGCGTCTGTTCAAACAGAATTAATCTCTTGTCATTATTCATCGTTGTATCTTCTTTCTCACATCCAGTTTCGCAGGTTACAACGACATTCGAAACTTCGCTTCGCTCGAACGCAACTGAACTGGTTTTCTTGAGAAAAAAATTAAGCAAAAAATTAATAAGAATTAATTTAAAAAATTTAAAGAGTGAAAATACATCACGGGAGATAAATAAAAAAGATATGTCTTGTGGATAAGTTGCAATTTCATGATTCGCGTGTTATATCTATATCAAACTAGAGATCGAGATTGAAATTAACCAATCAGGAGAAAGAAAATCAACATTGAATTTAATGATCTTTGCTTTGATTGATCAAATTCAATCTCAAATTCAAGCTCTAATTTGAGCAGTATAATTTGGTAAAAATTTTAATAAATTTCATGGCAAAACACGTGTTTATAATATTTCGATTGAAGATACTTGACGACGGCGGAATATCCCTTATACTACTATTGTAAATCACTTGAATTTCGATTTGGCTCGCACATGGTTGCCCAGGTTTGACCTAGATTCGTGATGGACGGATTACCGTGTAATTTGGGCAAACGTATTTACATGTTATCGAGTTCAATCGCTTAATCGGGTCTTGGAGTTAGGTCGTGCCGAATGAGAGTATGCAGCTCGATGTTATATGTTATATCGGATAATTTTGTCCCGATGAAATCCGATATTGGGATAAATGTCAGTCTGGAGTGGAACGGCTTTCCAACATTAATTTTATACGTTTTAATTTTATTTAGATTACTGTGTCCTCCTATTTTATTCCCCCTACTTTTCTTCTACACATGTACGATATGATACGATTATGATGAATTAATATGATGCAATTTGTTTGGTAAAACGACACGGCGATACATAAATATTGGATTACTGAACAGGAACCTTTTAGCAAGAAAAGAATCAAATGTTAACTAAAGTAATATTAGTTATGTGTAATATTAGTTATAATCCATCATATGATGGTAATAAAGAAATGATAATAATAAATAAATAAAAATATCACTCTTACTTTAAAAGTGATACAATTTAAAAAAAAACATAATTTTTCAGTTATATTATGAATGAGTTAAATAAATATTATCTTATATTATAAATCTTATATTATAAATCATAAAAAGACTAATTTTACATAAATTCGTCAAACTGTCAATTCAAAAGGGAAATGGGAAACAAATGAATATCAAGTGCAAACCTTACGCTTAATATGAACAAATAGATTTAAATTAAAATTTATTTGTAAAGTAAAATTTAATAACTAACAGAAGGTGGTTGAAAAATTCGAAAATTATCACAGGATAATTTTTTGAAGGTTATGAAATAAAAATGGCAAAAATGACATTTGATTAAAAATATAATATTTTTCTTGTCAATATTTGATTAATCAATAATTTTCTGTCAGAGTGAAAAATAATGTTATCCTTTTCTAGGAAATTAATGTTTTAGTTGTGTCACTCTTGTGAAGTAAAGGAATGCTATTAATAATAAATAATAAGAAATAAATTATTCTTTTCCATATAGATTGTTCTGTCCATATAGATTGTTCGTAAAATGATTTTCTATGACGTGAGTCTCGACGAATTATTCGAAGAGCAGCTGAGAACTTTATTCCATGGGAAGATATATTATCGTCGAGTAAAATTCACGCTGATCCCTATGATATGTTTTATGCCCATACGTGTCGGTAATCCATTGAGGACAGGCTCTTGGCGATCTTTCCAGACGCCGTGATGATTCGATATCGATGACACGCATATCTATATGTATATACGTGTAACTTGGACGATAAACGTCCGTATTGGCGCAGAAATCACGATAGAGAGAGAATTCCTTGATTCCCTCTTCCGCGCGCCGATATTCCTTCTTACTCTTTCTCTTCTTTCTTTTCTTCTCTCCCTGACGATAGATATACAACGTACCGAGCCACAATTTCTCTGGCTTCGACCCAGCCTCCTACGCGGTCGATATAATCATCTGGCGACGAGGAACAACGCGTGCACACCGCAGAACCGCGGAGGAGGACAAGGTGGTGAGGGACGCGATGACGAAGAAGAGGAGGATGAAGGAGATGAAGGAAGTGGAAGAGAGAGACATTGGCACGGTGCCGAGCGAGGAATCAATGACCCATTCCTCCATTGGTATTTTCGGTACCTACTTCAGATAATTGCGTGCTTTACCGGCCGCGAATACGCACGACGAACGTGTGACTTTCTCCCTTTTGATCCCCTCGACTTCTTTGAATTCGTCTTCTCCGAGTATGCCTCGTCGTGTACGCTCGTCTTGTCGGATTGCTCTCCATTGCGAGTTTGACAAAACTAGATGCAACTCTGCAGAAACTGTTCTCACTACGAGCTCCAGCGAAACTGGTCAACTTCTTCCCTGTCGATGAGATCCCAGATCGCGTGAGTTCTCCCGAATCTCCGATTCGATCTCTACTTAGATACTCGAGTCTCCTTGGAACGAAATAATAATAACATAACTATATCTCTCACATTGCGAAAGATTTACGAGGGACTCACGGGAGCCTCGAGAATTTGGAATGTCTTCGTTGCAGGCATTTCGACATCGTAGGAAATACCTACTTCGTTTCCGCGAACATTTTCGGATGTTGCGCGACACAACGGCGCGAGTCCCCAACACTATCTTTAGATATCTCGGTTAAAATCGAGACGAATGCAATCGATTTTCCACGAGCATACATATACGCATCGATATAGAAATCTCCGATAGTGATCTGCGCAACTATGAATCGTTTTCCTAAGATTTATAGTTAAGGCAACTATTGTGATCGGGATACATTCTGAGAAATCGATCGGCTGATGTCACGATTTTATTTCCGCGGGCAGTATTAGATGGTATCGCTTTCGACCACCGTTCCTTGAAGTGATTACGTGTATAGTCATCGGGAAGTCTAGGAAATCGTGGCGATTTGTATGAAACGCTTCATTTTTCTGTCTCTGACGGCTATTGATTCGCTCATGACGTATGTTCTCTTTCTGACAGTTAAAAGAAGAGTTCTTGTGAAGATACGGTGAAAGAAAGAGAAATTTCCTGCTGAATATTTTAAGAAAATATGAAATATCGGCAAGAAAAATTTCATAAAGTACAATGAATTCGTTTTAGATGTACGTCATTCTTATACTTTCCATATTGCACGAGGAAATTTCCTCATAAATGTAAAGTAGTAATCTTACGTTGCAAAACAATTCAATGATTATAAAGCCGCGAGGAAACGCAATTCTACGATGTGGTTATATTTATAAGAATCCTACATGATTTCGTTCCTTTGTACAATTTTAGCAAAAAGGGGATAAGAAAGGAATTCGCGTAAAGAAGAAAAGTCTTAAAGAATCCCTCGCCAATAAAAAATCCCATCGATAAAAGTCTTACTGAACTTATTAGCAATGAGAAATGAAGCTATCGAGGGTAAGCCGTCAAACTTGATAACTACGCGGTAACAAGAATACATCTTTGAAAGATCATTGGAATGAGAAGAGTAGCAGCAGAGTCTTCCTAAAAGGGAATTCGAGCGAACCCATCGTGGAACCCACCTGAAGGAACCTTGTGCACATCTTCCATCTCTTCTCTTCCTTTTCCCCATCTTTCTCTCCTCTCTTTTTCTCTTCTCTTTCAAGCACGTCCCTCTTCCATGCGTTTCTTCGCTTACTCGTTGCGTCCGTCCCTTCCTCTTTTGATTCGCCGTTCTCTCTTTCTCTCGGTGATTCTCTTGAATCTCGTCGACTCGGATGAATCGGGTGGAAGCGAGACGGAATATGGAATAGTCGAAGGAGGAGGACCACCGATCGCGAGAGGGCGAGAGGAATGCAGAGCGAGAGATCTCGCTGTTGCCATGTGACCGCCGCCGCGACGGCCGAGCGAGCGAGCGAGCGAGCGAGTGAGCGCCAACGCACATCGACGACAATTTTTCCGCGGACCAATGTCCCAGGCCGAGAATTACCACTTCTTCTTTCGCTGCTCCTTTTTCTTACCAGTCCGTTTATCCCCGGCATTACGCCGCCTCGTAGCTTATTACGCACCGTGCGTATAATTTGTTCGTACGCATGTATTTGTCGCGATCAACGTCCTATTCAGTCCTGTTTTCGCGAAATTCTATGTAGAGGAATTCTATGAGAGTGTTTCTCTTGCAATGAAACATAGGTTTCATTTTTATTGGATCGATTTTTTATTTCTGCTGGACTGCATTAAAACTCTCTTGTTTTCGCCAAATATACATCTATCTCACTTTAAGTTGTAAAAGTGTACTAGTTTAATCATAAAATAGATCTAATAAAATAGATTCCCTCCCCCCCCACAAAAGATAGACTAGGTCTGCGAAATGTCGGCATCAGCAATGGATCACGATAATCCGCAAACTCTTTGGCACCTCAACCTATTGCTTTACTAGAATTTTTATCTCGCTTTCGTCGTCAAATTTCAAACATGTACCGGTTTTATGTTGAACACAAAAAGTGTACATTAGTTTAATTATAAAAATAAATCTATGGAAAGTAGACAGAATAATATGAACACCTGAGAAATATACTGTTTTATTAATAAGAAATTGACCTGCTATTATCTTTAATGTTGATTCTATTCTTGTCAGACTAGAGTTATGCTCGAATAGCAATAGTGCAATATTATATCATTTTTCTAGCAGAACATGTTTTAATTATTTAGAAAATATTGAAGGAAAACATCTGTTTCTTACTCTGCTCTTCAAAACTGCGAATGATATTTAAATTAGGCGATTGCGTTGGTCAGGAAAGATGTTGAAATTTTAAAGAACGGAAGGCAATTTTGGAAAATAGAGCGAGAAGGAAATTTTCTCCAATATTATTTGTATAAGCAATTGAAAGATGTTCTATAAAAAAATATTTCATTGGTAACTATTCAAGTATTTAGTGATTATTCGCAACAAGAATAGTAGATATATTATAATAAAAGCAAATGATAGATCACTTTCTTATAAAACAAACAGTAAAATAGTGTATCTTCGCAAATATTCGTATTATTTTGTCTACAATGAAAGATTTATTGCAATATTTTAAAATTTAGCTAGATATAGATTTGAAAATAATTCTGTTGGAACTTCAAAATAATTATGTAAGAAACTCAAGCATGATGAATAACACTGCAAAAAGTTTTGGCATTCTAACCAGAGTTTCAGTGTCCTACATACCTAATTATTTTGATGATTTCAACAAAATAATTTTCATATTTGTATCGAGCTAAATTTTTAGATATTTCAAAATTATATCTTCTGTATATTCTTTCTGTATAATGAAAAAAATTACTGAAAAATATCATGTTTTCGTTACAAAATCGAAAGTTGGAATTATTGAGGCTGTATAATGAAAAAATTAATATCACGACTTCGCAATCCTTGATAAAAAGATTGGTATAGAGAGAAGACGCTTAAAAGCCAAGCTTTTAGAGAGGGGGGGGGAGAGAGAGAGAGAGAGAGAGAGAGAGAGAGAGAGAGAGAGAGAGAGAGAGAGTTGGCGGCGAGATGAAATTCGTTAGAAGGAAATGGAAGAGAATACCTCGTGAGCAAAAGAGACGGATGTGGTGCGGAGGTGGCGAGGGGCGCTCACCACCTCATGGCGCGCCCATTGCATTCCACGCATCCCTTCGCCGTTTGCGGACCGCTTTGAGTCGGGCCGACCGAGTGCCCAAGGATCGAATACTATCGATCGTAGTCATTTTGCGGCGCGCGGTTCCGCTCTGCTCCATTCCGCTCCACTCCGCTCCGCTCGACTTGGACCTGCTCGTGCGTTTTATTCGAGGAGGATCCGCCTCGCGGGAGTTGGACGGAGTTAGGCTCTCACTCGATCGCGCTTAGAAACATCCCTCTCTAAATTACGAGCCGCATAATTAGGCTTGCGAATACAATTAGTCGAGTTACTGCTTATGGTCTCTTTCCTTGTTATTATCTTATCGTCTTAAAGATAAGTGCGCCGCAAGGTGCATATTTAAATATACATCTTATTACGAAAGTCGGATTTCTTGTCAGTTGTAAAATAAACTGATTGAAGAAACTCTGCAATATATAATGTTATACATAATGTTTATATTAGATTTGTTATATGAGAATAAATTTACGTATACATATGATTTTCTAATGTTGGTTTTTGTTGATGATTAGTGGTACATTACATTATGGTATACTGATTGATTAATTGGCTATTATGGATATAATTATTATATTGGCTAAATTGTATTCGCCTAGATATTTTATATCCTATACAGCACAGAAACTTGCTGCAATATTACCATGTTATGCGATATTGTTGAAATGTTACAACGTTTACAATGTTATTACAATATTACTGAAACGTTATGTTGCTGCAATATTTGTAATGCTACTTCAAGATTGGAAGTTGCTAGAATATTATTGCAAAATTGCTGCAATATTACTAGAATGGTCTGTATGGAGTTCTTTTGATTTACAGTTTCTAACTCATTCATGTAACGTTTACGTTTATGTTGCTCTGAGGCTTTATTTAGAGCTAATCGCACTTTCCTGGAAATCGCTGAGCGCGAGTGTACTCCGATCGAAGAGTTCTCTTGGTTACCACTCGATCCCTTCGCCACCCACCCCCGCGTGCCTCAGGTTCGCGAGTCCGAATAACCCGCCGTTATCTTCGATCTGCGCCGTAGACGATGGCGGTTACGACTCTTCTCTTTCTTTAATCGCGAAAGCGAGCGCGAACGATCCAACCGAACGGTGAACGTGCATTTCTGACGTCATCGCGCCACGACTAAATTGGTTGAACTTTGAGCCGCCAAATGATCATCAGATCTTCGTCGTCGTCATCGTTCGACCCATCCAACCGTGGAATCTGTCGCGTGTCCGCGCCCGAGGAATTCTTCCATCGGATAATTATATCGAATGTGATGCGGACTCGACAAGTTACATCACAGAATAAAATTATCTCAATCTTTCATCACGTGCATATCGCATTTGTATTTCCTTCCTTCATCTGTTCATTATTTATTATGTTGCACAACGCCGACTGTGATGAAGGAACAAACAAGGAGGACGCGCACATCTAATAACTTCCGTGACGTAAAGACGTGGAATTCGATTGACTACCCGTTGTGTCTGGAGACCCTCTAATTACAGTCTGGACACATCTGACGAAATAGTCATTTTTGATTGATCTGCCATGTTTTAATAATTCTTAATAGAAGAGAGAGAGAGGGGGGGAGGGAAGGGATAATAAAAAAAAAGAAAAAGAAATGTTTTTTCTCTCTCGTGTGATTTTGCTAAAATTATATAGAGACTCTGCATGCAAAATGCAACTTGTTCAAATTCTTATTAGAAGATTTCTAATTGTATCATAGTGATCTCTAATAAGATCCTTTAATAAGAATCGCGTTTTGTATACAGGGATTTCTAGTTTTAATAAAATTATGCGAAAGAAAACATATATATATTTACTATTTGTTTTTTTCTGTTTTATTTTTTTTCTTTCTTTCTTATTTTATCTCTTTCTGTCTCAGGAATTATTAAAATATAGCGGATCAATCAAAAGTGGCTGTTTCGTGAAAAAGATGGTTTTGTTGAAGCATCTAAAAATTTAGCTAAATACAGATCTGAAAATAATTTTATTGAATTATTAAAATAATTATGCAGGATGCTCGAATTGATTACGAGAATGTCAAAACTTTTTATTATGCTTGAGTTTCCTACGTAATTATTTTGATGATGATTCAATTAAATTATTTTCAGATCTATCTCTAACTAAATTTTTAACTTGAGTAAAATCATTCTTTCCACGTGTCCAAACTTTTATTAGAGGGTATCCAGTCATCTGGATGTGTACCACGCCGCGACATTGAGCGTATTCCCATAGGAGATGTCTGATGCGTCACCCAATGGAGACGCCTCTTGTCGTCGAAGAACGAAATAGGTATATAGCATTTTATATTCTTCGCACACGGTCCCCATCGTTCGTCGAGACGACGTACAGTGAGGTGCGCGCGGGCAGTCGGGTCGAGGATCCTTGGAATCGGTATTGTCTCTCCCGTAGTAGGTGGAACAGGATGCGTTATTATTCATCAGCGGTTGAACGCGATGCCCGCGTTCTCTCTCCTAACCGCCGAGTATTATTAGCGCCGGTGTCACGCGTTGTCGTCGATCTTGGAAATCTCAATTTCGACCTACGGTCGAAGTCGGGGAACCCTCGAGCCTCACACGAGCGGCCAACTCGAGGTTTCTCGAAAGGAACAAAAAATTATATTTGCGAGATACTTCAGTTTTTTCACGTCGGATGTTTCATATTTGAATAAATATATATTTCACTGAAAAGAGTCTGATAATAGCTATTAAATATATTATATTGGTTTATTAAATGTTAAATTTTATTTATTAGTATATTAATGAAATATTTATTTAGTAAATGTTACCAAATACAAATAATAATAGCCAATCGTTTGATACTTTAAGAACGATTTTACTGAAATAATTTAAAAGTTCATCTGTAAATACTGATCTGAAAATGATTTTGTTAGATCATTAAAATAATTATGCAAACGCTTAAACATTGACAATGCTGCGGAGTTTTAATATTTTAGCAACCATTATTTTGATGGTTCAAATAAAATTATTTTCGTATGTATGTATGTATGTATAAACTATTTTCGTATGTATCTATCTAATAGCTTCAATGAAATGGTTCTCTTCGTGTAATGATTAAAAAAAAAAGATAATATTTAAAATGAAGTTAGCGTTTAGTTAGTTTTGGTTGAAATTATTTCATCACATTTTAATAACTATTATCTAAGCTCTCTTGATTATTATTATCAGACTTTTTTTCGTGTCTCTCTTGGGGGAAGAGAATGAGATTCTCGTAGGGCAACGATTAAATATATAAATAAATTAAAACGGATCTTCTTATGCTTTTTACAACTCGATTTTTTTGTTCAGATTTTACTACAATAATATTTAATGTTTTTGACATTAACTGCTGAATATAGAATTTGATTTGATTTTTTGAATAGCGAAATAAAATGTTATTGCAAGTTTTTGCGAAAAGTAAATATAATTGAGTAGCAATATTAAAACATACTGATATAAAAATAGAGTCGGCGATAATGTTATCTAATTACACAATGGCAGTTGAGGTATTAGAAGCAATACATGCTCGCTTTGTTAACACGGCTATCACTTTGAATGCTTCTCTTTTCGAGCGGTAATCTGTTTCCCAGTTGAATAGTTCTTGCATTCCATTTGAATCGCATACACACTGTATATCAATTATCCAGTTGCTATCTTTGCGAAAGGAGACCTGGTCTTTCTTATTCGATGAACGAGATCTCCGCTTCATCGTACTCGATTTCACGGGCATGTTTGAACCTCCATTCTTCTCATCCGCTCGTTCCTTGTTGGCCCCGTTATCAATATAATTTATCATTGACATGAATATAGACGATATTGATACCACAATTACTTCGTTGCCGAATACGCGGCAAAAGATCAATGACCTTATCCTTGTTAGCAGATATTTCCTTTTGATCAAAATATTCTCTTTTATATCTTATCGCTATGTATTAAATTAATATCTTGCTTGAAATTAAATTAAAATTCAATTTTACATGATAATTTAAAGTTATCAGGAAACGTGTAGTTTCGAGATAATTTGTATATATATATATATATATACATATATATATATATATATATATATATATATATATCGAATTCTTATCGTTTTTATCTATGTACATTAAAAGATAGAAATATTAAATATTAATTTTTATATTTTTGTACATTAATTAATATAGATCGATATTTAATATATTCTAAAGTTGAATATCTATATATTTTTACTTATTAATATGAGTAAAAATATTAGATAATATCTAATGTATTACATTCATATTAGATAAAATAATAGATGTTGATATGAATTTTCTTCTTCAATTAATTTTTCAAATTTATTTGATCGCTATATAATTGTTCCTTTTTTTACACGAAAAGAAATTTGCTAAAATATTAAAAAATTTAGCTAAATATAGATCTGAAAATAAATGTATCAAAATAATTATGTAGGACACTCAAACTGATTATTAGAATATTAAAATTTTTTTACAGTGGTACTCATTTGCACGTTTGAGTTTTCTATACAATCATTTTGACAACAAATTATTTTTAGATCTGTATCTACCCACATTTTTAGATACTTCAGCAAAATCCGTTCTTCCGTGTAATTTGTAATATAGATAACACTGATACCGCTATCTTTTCAGGGTGATTTAGAAATCCAAATTTCTAGCTTCCGGCATGGAAGCTTACAAGTAGCGATTAATGATCGTTCTTCATGCGACTCTTTCTGAGATCGCCGCGATATATTTGGTACGTGCGAGCCGGCCGAGCATGATCGGACGCGGGCGCGTTAAGCGATAACATCCTAATCTTCTAATCCGCCTCGTTTGTCCCACGAATGAGAAACGGAACTCATTGTCGCCATTTGCCGTAGAACGGGTCAAGGGTACAGCCGACCCTCCTTGGATAGCAAAAGTATCGCGCGTATGCGAATAATAAGGGACACGCGCGCGAAATTTCTCTCGATAAAATTCCGCGCGTGTTTCGCAGCGAAGATCTATTCTCGCTGATTGTGTCGTCCCATTCGTCCAGTTTGACTCTCTCTTTTCTTTTTTCTTTCTTCAGTTAATTTTTTTTGCAATGCACGCCTATGGGACCATTTGTATCTGCCCCTTTTGGACAAATATAATCCTTCGTTTCTCGCAATTACGTCATATCTCGGATGATGGAATTAAGCCGGTGAAGATATTACATCATGGACGATTATAGGAGGGTTCTTTTGGAGTTCCAAACTTTCGATTTTTAACGCGTACATCTTTTTTTTATAATAACATTATATAAAATTATATTAGTTGTATATTAGTTGTTATAAAAGTATATTAGTTGTGTAAAATTATATTAATTAATTATATTAAGTGATTGTTTTGTTTGATTTTAATTTTTAGAAGACGAGAGTTTATTTAAAAATTTTATAGGTTTTCCTTAAGATTTATAATTTGTTATTTCCAGTATTGGAAAGCAACGTGTTACTTGTATTTTTTTCGTCGTTTTTCAGTAATGACTGAATAACGATGTTACATTTTCTTATTTGTAACTGTTGTTTCTTAATAATAACGAATATAATAATTACTTTCATCTTTTGTATACGTATACAATTTATATGTGATGTACTCTCTAAATCTGGATCAGTGGATAGTCACTAATTACCCAGTGGCATACTTGGCACTGATAATCACTAAAGTTCAACTAAAAAAAGGAAGAATATTTGAGCATTAATAACTAAAATATTGATACTTGCATGTTAGTTTCAATCTTTCAATATTTAATTGAATTTAAGCACTAAAACAGGTTACTTAGATCATATGATAAAAATTAGCTAGATTAGAGATCTTACATTTAATTCAATGATTACCAGTAGCATACTTGGCACTGATTATCAGTAAAATTCAACTAAAAAAAGAAGAATGTTTGAGCATAATTAAAATACTGATATTTGCATATTAATTTCAATCTTCTAATACTCCTCACACTACATTCACTGAATTTATGCATTAAAACAAGGTTAATTAGATCACATAATAAAGATTAGATAGGGTAGAGATCTCACATTACTGATTACCAGTGGCATACTTGACATTGATATCAGATACTTGATCATTGATTATCCACTGATTCAGATTTAGAGAGTGTTAAATTTATTAAAAAATCTTAATTGAAACAACCAACATTTAGTAAATTTGATCAAAATCTAATAAATTTAATAAAAATTCTCGTTCATTTTCCATCAAAATTCCAGTTGATTCATGTGAGTAATCAATACTCTAAAAAAGGAATCATCAAAATTTGGTGAAAAAGTAACAGAAATTATAATTTGTTACTTTTTAAAATCAGTAACGAGTAACAGTAATGTAATCGCGAGTAATTTTTGTGAAATTACTTTCCTAACTCTGAGTTATTTCGTTGTATCCTTTTCTTCAAAATATGATAATGTTTCAATATTATTATAGTGGCTTTTTCGTCCTATAAAAGTTAATATATTTTTTATATTTATATTTTTATATTTTTTTACTATATATTATGTATTTCATATTTATATTATATTTTTTTACTTTATATTCTATTTTTTAAAAACATTTTTTTCTATCATTTAATATAATTGGTCTTTAAGCCATTCAACTTTACTAGAAAAGATGTAACATCCTTATCTGTTCCTCTTTCTCCGACAGGAAGCAATGAAAGAGAAGTCATTAAACCATCAAGTTAAATGATTTAAATCAGTTATATCGCAGATACGGTTAAATGCCAGTCTTATCTGCATAACTATATTTTAGAATTACTGCCGGTTATCTTCTTTTTTCTAGAATTAATAAGAAATAAAGATTTCTCATTATGAGAAGTCTTTATTTCTTACAAAAAGCCACTACTTAGTTTGATTGCATAAATCAATATAATTAATATAATCCACACTGTCAATTATATAATACTGTTAGTTCTTTTACGAAGCATAATATCGCAAGATCGCATATTTGTAAAATCACAGTGGGACAGTATTATCATTCTACTCGTTTGGAAGTTTTCTCACGGTAGATGCACAGCATTCCAAACTCGCCCCGTGTTTCGTCCATTTCGTTCGAGTAGAGAAAGGATCGAGAGAAGGAAGGATGGAGAAGTCGCGTCTCTTGGAAAGAGAAGGAAGAAGGACAGAGAAGGAGAGAAAGAAAAAAATGAGAAATCGAGAAGACGAGAGACGAGAGAGCGAGCGACGTTTGAACGCCCACGCGTGCCGTCTTAATTACGCTCGGCCGGTCGGTTTTACGATTATGCCGCCTCGAAGAGCCTGAAGAGCAACCACCGCATTGCCGGGGCCCGGGCTCCTTTTATGGGCCGCGTTAAAAGTAATTAGGACAGAAAGGCGGCGCGAGAGTCTCGCGGGAGAGATGTCAACGATAATTTTAATGATTATTGTTTGAACGGCGGTGCGGCTGATAAGGTG
>Ga0157364_1003536_pt1 | contig 15177 bp, 9 predicted proteins | sample AttsexASBM2_FD_111476 | JGI IMG/M metagenome (GOLD analysis project Ga0157364, IMG submission 111476) | Fungus gardens microbial communities from leaf cutter ant in Ribeirão Preto, State of São Paulo, Brazil - Atta sexdens ASBM2 | ecosystem: Host-associated > Fungi > Mycelium > Unclassified ... | reverse complement strand
TTTTGCTAAAGTATCTAAAATATTATCTAGATATAGAAAATAGATAAGATTTGAAAATATTGTTTGGATCATCAAAATAATTACGTAGGATGTTAAACTGGTTGCTTAAATGTTAAAATTTTTTGCAGCATTGTCATCACCTTTAAGCGATTTACATAATTATTTTGATGATCCAACAAAATTATTTTCAGATTTATATCTAACTAAATTTTGACACACTTCAGCAAAAATCCATTCTTTCCATGTACCATTTAAACAATGTGACTATGTTAGCTCTTCTCATCATTTTTTTTCATTATAAAAGAAGATAAACAGACGTTCATATGGTCATCATTAGATGCCTATCAACATTATTAAGAAACAGCGTAGTGTATGACTATTGTATAGCTTCACTTCCTGCTTGCGAAATGATGCCTCATTCATATTTACTAGCTTAACTGTCTGATGCATTATCATAGGATTTTGCCGAGATTGTGCAAAAAAGTTTACGTCGCGCTGGCGAGACTTTCCCTCATTGCCCGTCCCACATGAACAGCGAGACGTTAATTACATTGGCCGATTTAATGTTCGCAGTTAAGGTGTAATAAAGTCGGTCGTGAAGAATTGGGAAATAAATTCGTGCCCGCCGACACGCGCGGAGGCGGCGTTCAGTGGATTTACGTAAAGTATGGAAATAACTCGTAACATAAACTAGATGATGTACAGCCAGAGAACCGTATAAGCGGCGCGAGGGAGCCTCTTTCTCTTTAAGACGACGCTGTTGATTTAAGGACACAAACAAAATTGCACGTTTTTATGGAACACAAAGCAAAGATTCTCTCAAAGCGATCCCGACACGCAATTTCATGCTTTTCTCAGACGAGTTAAGTGTCGATGTAATTTCAAGCATATGCTGTGTCTGTTCTGATGAATATATCAACTATTTCAAGAATAAACACAATAATAACATTTGCAATAATACAATTGCGATCGTTTCATATTGATACTTTATGTTCTATGAAAAATATTTGCTTTTCAAAACTCATCAGTGCACGGAAAGAATAATTTTGCTAATTAAAACTTTAGCTTAGAGATCAGAAAATAATTTTGTTGGATCATCAAAATAATTATGTAGGACGCTCAAACTTGATGATAAGTTACAAAAAGTTTTGATATTCTAAGAACCAATTAAGCGTCTTATATATTTATTTTGATATTTCAACAAGATTATTTTCAGATCAATTATCTAACTATCTATTATCTAGCTAAATTTTTAGATACTTAAACAAAACTATTTTTTTCATGTATACACTTTAATGTTGCATCTATTCTCCCCTTCCCTCCGGTGATTTATATGTGCTGAAACTTTACAAAATAAAAAGACTCAAAAGGTACCGTTGTGAACGTTTGATTCATATATGATTTCTCCCTTTTCTTTGATGATTATTCTATACTACCATCCCTTAGTCGAGAGTGATGTTTTGCCTACCGGAATACAGTTCCATACGTCAAATGCACTCAATGTGTGCGATGATGCGTTACGATCTCGTTCTTTTAATCACAGCAATTAAAAAAATAATCACCCATAACGCACTGGTAGCAATTAGAACCCCATATCCCGTATATCGTTTCTTCTTCTCGTTCTTCCATGCGGGATCATCGCCATGCTACCAAATCCCTATATTTTTCCCTCTTCGCTTCTTCTTGCACGCATAAACTCATCGGTTTTCTTCTTGCCCTTTTCCCCCTGTTTTTTCGTTCTTCTTTCTGCTCCTCATGCCAACTACCATTTCCGACTGTTTTCGCGCGCGCGCTCTTCCGCAAACGTCGCCATTTCGTCGTTTCGACTACCGTTTCGACCCTCTCTTTGTTCCATTCTCTTACGGAGTCGCGAGCAAACTAATTATAAAAATGTTGGCCGAGAACCCTCGTGAAGTAAACAGCTCCTGGCGTTAAGCACATTTTCGACGAAAACGAGAAGAGATCCGGTCGAAAGAATATCATTCCCCCGCACACTCTTTTTCATGTAAATCATTTTTGCGCGGTATATTCGACTTCGTCGACGAACTCGTTAAAGCCGACGGCATCGTAATATTTCTTCGTCTCTCTCTTCCTGTCTTTCGGAGCTAATTAGGGACGCATCTAATAATACCTATTTAAGTCAAACACAGAATAATGAGCTTGAATACGCTACGAGAAATTACTAGATACTGCTGTATTTAAATAATTCATCTCATGCGTTTGAAAACAGAAAATCGTAATGTCTAGTTAACATTAATAATGATTAATAATGATTAAAAAAATATCAATACTTAATTATACAGTTTTAATAATATCATTATGAATACTATTTCTTATTAATACTACTTGACAAAATATCATTTTAGTGTTAAATTAACTAACCGATTATCCTCACGTCGTACTTCATCGAGGTGTTTTCTAAAAATAAATAACATTGACGATTTGAGAAAAATGATTTGCTATTTAAATTCGAGAATGAGAAAAAATTAAATATGGACAAATGTCTGCTAAAATAATCAACGCTTAGATGATAACTTAAGGTGATTTCTAAAATAGATGGGAGTAATATTTTTTTTCACGATGTAGATCTTCCTCTTCTCTGAGAGGGTCAGCACCATTAATTATAAAACGGTATTCGGCGCAATGAGATTTATGCTCGCCATGGGTGACGGGCAATATAGTACCTATATTACACGAGGATAAACGAGGATGGGTTACGGGTTCATTTTCTCGTATCGTATGGCTTAAGTTATAGGGTATGCCATGTGCGTAATTTATATCCACGAAAGAACGCATTCTCGTGTACATATACCGCGAAAAAAATAATGTTATGACGATACGTCTGTATTCAGAAATCTATATGATAGCAATAGCAAACGATTCATAGTATCAAATCATGGATTTCGTTCTCTCTGTTGTCGAAACATGATAACGTCTAGTTATTGCTAGGAAATTCGATGCCAAAATAATAATGCATCGTTATTATTGCCCTGTTTCAACCATGAATAGCACAATTATCGCCTAAAGCGAGAATTTGATGATTCGATATCAAATGAAAGTGCAACACAAAATCACGCAAAAATAAAAAATCAATATAAAATCAAGCAACAATGCTATCTTAATAGGCTTGAACAATTCGTGATGTCATTAGCTAAACGTTAAACTGAAGACTGACGTGGTATCGCGCGGTATGACGGCCCTTTAAACACGAGATGGCCTTTAAATTTTCAGCAACAGAGGCGCAGCATAAGCTTAAACCCCATTTGAAACCGAATACCCCGCTTATTTGTCCCGACGGAATACAGTACGCTGTTACCACAGCATAACGTTGTTGCTGGAAAACCCGTTCTCTCTCAAGAAGTCCTCTATTTGCGGGAAACTTATTATAAATTAGATGTTTACATCATGTTTATATATATATAAATATAAAAGCAGTGTGTCTTTATAAATACAATAAATTAAAATTTTTATTGCTTTGCAATCTTTATAATTTTTCAGAGTCACAATTTTTTAAATATTTTTACTTAGTAATATGAATTATTTATGATACATTATATGGAAACAAAGACTGTACAAATAAGTATATAGTTTATATGAAAATTTTCTTCGAGGTAAGAAGATTTCTTAAGAGGTAAAAAGAAGAAAATGAAAAAAATTGGCTTCAAGATTATTTGCAATAATATTGTAGAGACAGACAAATTCGTGCGACGCGTGCAGCAATCTTCCCTTTTTAATACGAAGTCGAGAATCCGAAACTCATTTGAAGTGCGGTGTGATTTACGAGTTCCGTGCTGTCTTCTGCATTGCCCTACAGCCTTTTTCTCGCCGATCATGCGTAAGAATGAGCATCGGTAACGACCTAATAAATGCTTACACGTGCCAACACAATGCACCTACGCTTAGAGGAACGCCAACGAGAAGCCTACCAAAAGCTACTACTGTTGCTCTCTACTTCGACCTCGTTACACGCCTAATTAACGCGACAAATTACCCGGCGAGAAATAGACGTACGTACGGTTAAAGCATTCAACGTAACGCCCTTTTCCCAAAAGACACTACACGTTTGACGAAAGGGCGCCAGTGTATCCGCTCGTTCGTTCGCGCATCTTCACGAAGAAGTCTCGTGACATTCTTGTCTTAAAATAAGCCGCAACAACGAATATAGTGAATAGCAAAAGCGAAAGTCATTAAGAGTTTTAGGAATGGAATGCAATTTAGCGTGGAATTCTTAGACGAGTTTAAATTGGGTTTCTTGCGTTAATAGCAAGAGTGATAATGTATGTATGCCACGTCTGGTTTATCGATTGTGTCTAGCATTTGCACAGTGAATTTAAAATATTTCTATTTGAATGAGACAAAGCATATGTAGACACATAAATGCACAATGTCGCTTGCAATGTTCAAACTTTGAATTGGAAAGCGTAAAGATAAAAATATTTGATGTTTAGATTGTAATTTAAAAAGAATGATTGTATGTTTCTTCAAACAAGTTTACTTTTAAAGTGTGTTCATCTTTTTGGAGTTTATATGACAGCAGACAGAAAATTTGATTACATAATATTCGTTGACGAGGTAAATTTGATCTCTGTATTCGCGACAGAAACATAATAATTTCCAATTCAAGATGTTACTGACGAATTCTCTTTCTACGCTCCCACGTCCTAAATTCAGACTGTAATCTGCTAAAAGATCCAAGAAAGTCACGAATATTCCAGTCCAAATTTAGGATCCCCGTCACTTCATCGTATATATTTACAGACCTTTACAGCAAACTTGCTAATAGTCTCCTTTAGAAATAGTAGTCGAGATGGCAAAATGCGCGCTCACAGTTATATCATCGTCGAAATATCCTTTGACTCACAAAACAAGAATTATGAAGCTAAATTAATATCATTAACCTCGTATACGAGTAACCCAATTTATACCGTTGTTGTATTTCCTTTGAAATATCGGACGTGCAAATATTTAGGCAGAAATTAGGTAATGGGTATGTCGTATATTGTTGTATGTCATATTATTATACAACTTGAAATATTAGGTTTTATCTCTCATAAGCGTAGAATATGTATTATATTCTGTGTATAAATTCAAGCTTAATATGATTTGCGTATATTTCATGTAAGTTAACAAAAATCAAACAATCAAATAATTTTCCTCCCTGACGAAATAATCCGATTTAAAATAACATATGATATATATTTTCGATAACAGGACTGTCCACCCATTTTTCGTCCAATTTTTAATTGTTTTGTGCACTAACAAATATTTATGTTAACTGTAATGAATTATTATGTTAATTAAGATTAACGAAATTTTAGTCATACTAGTATAGTAATAATGTGTTCTCATCTAAAATTACATACCAAATATACATATCCACAACAAAAGTATTTTCCCCAAAAAGTATGTATGACAAGCACACAATAATGTATCAGAGCACTCATAAATACTTTAATTTGTCCTGACTCAATAATTTCATAACACAAGAGATTCCTATTGCGTTGCGTGAAATTAAATGAAAATGTTCATATAATTTCCATACATTTTTTACGTTTTTATCAGCGATATTATTATGTACAATGATAATTATAATATTTTATGCAATGCAGCACATATATAAATAATTCTGAAAATATAATCTTATTAAGCTGCTCTAAACTTTATTTATTTCAATATAGATAATTATTTTTACTTATAACAAACTTATATATAAAAACTGATAATTCTTATCATATCATATGTTGATTTTTCATCAATAGAAACTGTTTTTTTTTTAAAAGGAAATATCATATTTATATCAAAGTACAATGAACAATATGTTAGTTATTTATTATAAAACAAGAAGCGTAAAAATTCTTGTTTTGCATATAATTCGCGCGGAGGTCATTTCATACTCAATAAAAAAGCCAGATGGAAGTCCTAATTCAGTTTTTCAAACTCTTATCATGACGCGAGAAATTCATATTCATCGGTGGACTTCGTCGTCGTAAAACGCGTGACTTTCACGAGGTGCAAAGGCAAAACTTTTAAATCACATTGCGAATCCGCAACGTATTCACGCAAACCGTCATTTTTTTTAACGAAAACATTAGATTACATGGCGGTTAATCGTGTAGCTGAGAGTTGTTGGAAACGCCCACTTACATCATAGATAAATGCAGAGATTGAAGAGGATCGGGAGCAGCTGTAGTCGTGCAAAACTTTGTGTCCCAACCTTATTATGACTTAACGAATTTAGGCTGTCAAGCCTTAACTTGACGTTTGAGTTTCGCCGTCGACAGGGAAAATCAGACCGACGTGGCGAGCAGCATTCGAAAATGATGTAGAGTATCCCAGAATAAACCTCGATTTGTGTGCCGATGTATGTCATTTATGCTCGTGTTGTTCTTGCTTTCGCAGAAACGCCAATGTTCGACAAGCGATGGACGTGAGCGAATAAACTAATTGCATTATGTGCAATATTTCCTTCTGTCAATCTCTAAAATGCTATCGTATAGTATTACCGTCAATATTAACATAAGGTAGCATGAATGTTCTAACATATTAAAAATTCGATGTTATTTCAGTAAGTCTATTTTCGATGCTAAAGATATGAGAAAATATGACCTACATCAACAATCAAGTTTCTATTCTAATGAATAAAAACGGTGATGTAAAAGTTTTAAATTATGACTAATTCGTAGATATAAAAAAAACATAATTCTCGATTTATTGACGTTTTATCAACCATAAAAAGTTTTTAAATGCGGTCTCTTAATGATAGCTTTTAGATCACACTTTAAAATATTTAATCACTGCGAACTTTTTCGCACGTTTCATGCATTCTCATCGAACGTGTCAATTCAACAGAATTCATTCGCACTTTCAAAGCCTTCTCATTCATATCCGTACGCCGCGGCATCGCAAGCTTTGCCGGTCTCATCCAGGCAGCCATTTCAATTATTTCAACGCGTCTCGTGGATTTTGTTGTTAAACGACCATATCTACCGTATGAGCTCGATAACCCGACGTTACGATATGCTGGCAACGTGTATCACCATCGCCTTCACAAACCGCTTTACAGGCCAATGTCGACGGGCGCACGGCGATAAATCTCGCCTCCGTTTCAGGAGGAAAATGCTTCAAATCGAAAGCAATTACCCACCGTTTCTCTCTCGTATCCGGTAAATCGGCGTGCAGGTGGCGCATGTCGGCCGCGTCAGGAGGAACAGGGCCTTTTAACGGTCCGGTTTCAAGTAATAAACTTAATCGCGGTCGCATTGTGCGGAGGGCAATTCCAACCGTGATGCAGGAGCGCACGGAGGAGGGGGGAGGGGGAGGCGGACGAGAAGGATCGAAGGAGTCTCGTCGTGACCAGAGACTTCCTCGATACACAACCCATCTCGATGGCTGCTGCCCGTAAAACCGGCTTCGTGTTGCGAGGTATTGGTCGTGTCGAAGAATCACGAAGACTCGATGAATACGTTGGATAAACGTTATCGAGTTGAAGAAAAGGGGTAGCTGCACATCCGATATCGTCATGGCTGCGAATAGACAAGAGTCTAGTGAGCCGTCGGCTTCATCACGATCTTACCGTAAAAGGAAAAACTAAATGCGGTATTGCTCGCACGAGAGTTTCGCGTTTGCGCGGGTGCGATAAAGTCGTTTGCATTATAACATATGGTATGAATGCATGAATAATATTTGTTATCTTAGAACTCTTGGGCTGCACATAAAGCGGATTATTCGAATTTTAAGCGTGTGGCAAAAATCACTATTATATTGCCACTATTATACTATCTTACTATTATAAATAATACAAATGCAAATATATATTATGATTGAATAAATAAACTATTACACAAAAGAAAATTGTATAATTTTGTATAAAGAGTATTAAAGATATTTTGTTTCTTTTTGTTCATTAAAAATGTAGAACAATTGGTAGAAATATTATATACAAATGTATTATCCAATAAATATACATTAATGAATGATAAATTGTGTATTTTGAAATTAAAATATAAATGAGATAAATTTATATGAAGATAAAAAACGCATAAATAAGAGAATTTTTTAAAATCAAATTCAAATGAAAAAGAAAAACTTCTATTTTCAACAGAAACGATGAGAATTCAACAGAAATTTCATTTAAAAATAGATATAGTCAAGAAATTAAATTCAAGCAATTCGTATCATTATGGCAATGGTGTGCGCATTACACGAAAGCTTTAAAGTTTCGTCGATATTTCATCAAGCCCTGTAATTAACCGGTAAGCACGCAAAAGTTTTTCAGCCGAGTTCGCGTTGTCGAGAACAAAACTGAATTCTAAGTTAATTAGTTCTCCGCCATTTACGTAAGTGCCGGCTGGGTAATTGTTTGCTTTCATTTCTTCCTCGACTCGTCGGCCTACCGCAGGGGTTTTTCTCTGGATAATCGGCCTGGTTTCCGGAAAAATCCGACACGGCTAACACGACGGTCTATAAATCGCGAAACCACCACGAGCATCGAATATTGACAACACGGACTCGCCGCTATTTCCCGTGTTTTCCACGAAAACGCACAAAATCGCATGTTTCGCTTACGTGTTCAAAAGCGGCGGACACAATATCTTCGACGGCGCTAAATCATCTCACGGCGTTGTTCGGATTAAATGGCATAGAAGTGTTGCATATGAAATTCGCGCAGTGCATCATCTTCTTTGATGCACCCCTAACCCGCGCCACGTTATTTACAATTTCCTCCTGACACCCTTCGTGCGCGTGTACGTACATTTTACCCCACGAAATCAGTGCGTGTTCTTGCAAAATGCGAGCTAGAGAGAACCGAATATATTTCAAATGGGAATGGAAATCGTTACAGTTAAATCCAATGTCGATAAATGCGATAAATTTCAGAAAATGGATTATGTCCAAGTTACATACTTATACGATTTGTACAAAATATCTTATACAAATCGGGATATAAATCAATTACAATAAAATTTACTATAACATCAAATTTCATTTTGTCTTAATTAATTAATATTAATGAATAAAGTTAATTCTTTATATTCTTTATATTAATGAATAAAGTTAATTCTTTATCTGAAAGATATTTGAATAAAATATCTATACGATTTCCTCATTTTCAAGAATATAAAACTTGAAGAATATAAATAAGCGATATTTTTTAAATATTAAATCAACTTTCGATTTAAGAAAGTTTTAATTTATAAATTAATTATTGATAAAAATTATTAACGTCATTGGAAATAAATAGAATAGTTACTTTCAGTTATAATATCACACTTTTCTTGAGAAAGATATCTTAAAATCATTTAATCTACAGAGAAAATATTCATACTTCAATTTTAATTCGACCATATTATTTTAGTCTTTCAAACATGGAATTAAAAATCGCTCGTTAAAGTGTTTTCACAGATTCCGATGGAAATTACGCTGACGACGCAAACCTCATTTGCGAATAGAATTGCCTGAGGTGTTTCTTGGGCCACTCTGATTTTCCAGACAAACTGGCATCACGTCCATTATCGCTCCAGATTGCGATCGTGAACAGCTTCTATCATCGATCGTCGAAAACGCAATGACAATATACGTTTCTAATTATACATCACCTTAGGATACAAAATTAACTTATTGCCGAGATATAATAACAACAATCGATATGACGTCGATTATCGTCCCTATCGTCGATCGTTAAAACGCTTCTCTCCCTCCTCAACATTCTGACGTTCGAGAAGATGCCGCGTCATTTCGGGCTGCGATATCGACGCGACGGAAACGCTCGTCGATGTCAGAATACCTGACGTTTTATCTGGTGCGTACCAACGGCGGGGTAAACATTTTTTTTCTCCCGTTCTCGTTGCCAAAAGGTCGTCCCGCTATAAGAGATGGTAATTTTCCCAAGGAAATGATATCACGAATGAGTGAAGCGCCGTTACCGATAAGACGTAAATACCGTGTCTCCCGTTGCTGTTCCCGGAGATATCTGACACAGAAGAATCGAGGTGTATCTCGCCGGCGAGACATAATAGACAGACAGCGCAGTCCAGACTTTAATAGACCGCGGATGCGTTTTATTTCTCCTGCCTCGTGTTTTTTTCCCTCTCAATATCTTCGCACTGTTCAGTCTCGTTCCATTATTTCTCAACTCCAACCACAGCTTTTTCGTATGGCTTTTCTCCCGTATGTCTCACTGTCGCTTCCGTTATATCCTACTACTTTTTTTCTCTCCTCCTCCAACACGGTCCCCGTCGCTTAGATTCGTAAAAGAAACAATAATGGTCTGTCGCGAAGAGAAACTGGTTTCGATTCTTCCTGTGTGTCGGCGAGGTATTCGATGGCATCCGCTTCATACTCACGACGCGTCCGCGTCGCCACGTTAGGAAGGAGGATGGGGTGAATGGACGGAAAGAGAAGTCCTCGACCATCATAACTTAATCCGGGCTTACGACCAAATTCTTTAAGGATTGGTCGGTCCTCCGATGCCTCCGTGTTCACGATCAATCTCTCGCGAACGAAAGCGTCGCAAAATCTCTTTAATCCTCAACTTTAAGAGCATGATTGAGAATCGTGTTCGATGCTCTTTAAAAGTGAATCAATTTCGCGATGGCTGTAAGTCAGTATTAGTTATGGTTAGGAAGGAGACGTTCGACACAGCTGATTAACATCAGGCTTTTACGCGGTGAGATCAAAAATGCGTTATCACGACATTCGTATTATACATGACACATCGACCAAAAGTACGTTGTTCGTTAAAAGATTATTCCCATCGTGCAAAGATAATAAGGCGCGATATGAAATACGCGTATGGTAATGCGACGTGTGTACAGTGCAATTGAAAGCACGCCATTTAGCATCTCTTCGTCAAGTAACGACATAATGACACAGCCAGGTGAATCCCATACCTCGTAAGAGATACATTAATAATCATTGAGCCGACTTTGAGAAGTTGACGAACGGATAATTCAATGTCAGTAGTAGGGACACATATCAATCATACGTCACATTTTCTTTATCCTAATATTAGTATGCCCTTTTCAGGTGAATTTAATATCTCGCACTTTAGGGCTCCCCTTAGATTTGACCGGTCCTCCGATCAATCACTTTCGATGATTCAGTTAATTGTGACACATCGACCGCTCGATGAATTGCCCGGCGACGGCCAGAGGCGGTAGACGACGACCAAAAAGATCTCCAACGAAGCACCGTCACTTGTTTTGACAGACGCCAGAGATATACGAATGCATTTTGTTTGCTCATATTTTCTTGGTCGACCCACTTCCCTTCGGTTCTCCATCATCGCGTTCCCTTCTTCTCGTCCTTGTCCGCTTTCAGTTCTTACCGTCTGCCTTTTCTCCGTCTTTCTTCTTTTCCTTTCGACCTTCTTCGATTCTCCAGCTCACCACCCTCCGCGTGCATACACTTATTTTCTTTCTCGCCATTGCCCGGCATAAATCTTCTTCACGCTCTACGCCGAAGATTCGGCGCTCGCGTTTAAACTTTCAACGCGCGTACGAGTGCACCAAGATCTTGTTGATTGAAGTTGTCCTGGTATCCGAAGAAAAGGGAAGATCGTGTCACCATCGCTTCATCAACAATTTTCGTTACTTGAATTTAATCGTGTTTACTTTTGTAGCATATGTAGTATTTATTCTATCAAGACAAGATTGATGTAAAAAAAAAATCTTGCCTTTACAATTTTCATCATTAATGCAAAAATACCAAATTTTAATAAATATTTGTTGGAATAGTTCTAAATAATATATTTACTAGGTACTTGTATATATTTATTTGATACAAAACCATTACTTTAACTATCATTTTCTTTATTGAGTACATATTTATTTACTGTAAGTAAATGTTTATTTAGTAGTATTCAAAGAAAAATGTATTAAAATTTAATAAATCTTTTTTCAGTGTAATGAGCTTATAATTATCGTTAATATTATTTATTAAGAACCAACATATATAAATTATTCTGTTGGTGTATCCCATGAATACAATATCACTATTCCAGTCCTTGTTATGCAGCTGGAGTAGCGAGAAATGCATTCATAATCAGCAGCACTTCGGTGAATGTATGTACGTTGGTTTCACAATAAAGGCGCGAGGTAATTGACACGGAATAAAAATCGAAGCAGTTGCACCGAATCCGAATGTGCTCCCTCTTAATTCCCAGGATGCGGTTATACACGAATTTCATATCGACTCCTGGAGTTACACGATTGTCAACTTGACGAAATTCATATGACGATCCCCCCAGGTGTGCTCGTCGTGACTCTCGGCACGATCCACGAGAATAATAAAAGGTTCTCAGGACCATGGAGCATGGAATGGAGCTCCGAGCTCTCGGCGGGCGGTCGGTATTGTCCGAAAAATGTGGATCGGGATCAGAGAAAGCGGGAAGCGGCGCAATATAAATGTTAATGCTACTGGACTTGAAAAGGCAAGGATGCGGATCGCGGGGTGAGAAGGAAGTTTTAAAACGGCATGTCGGAAAGAAACGAAGACGTTACGACTCACGCTCTCGGATGCTGGCACGCCAGTATCCGCCAGTATCCGCCCATCGGGAAAACCGCGAGGTAAGTACATGGAAATATCTGTTACAGCGACGTTTTATTTTTCACCTCGATTCCGCCGTCCGCCTTCTCCTTATAGCGTATCCAGCGTAGAGTTTTAAGGGCAAACTAAGAGTGAGCGAAACCGTTCTTGAAATACGCTGTCACGCGTAGTGGAATGCACGCAGAAAAAGCAAAGCAAGAATACCTCCGTATAAGCTACATTTCTCTTTCTCCTCTTCTTCCTCCCCCTGTCTCTTTACTCCGAGTGGGCTTGTAACGTGACGCTGTAATAAATTTTGGCGACCGAGGCAACCGCAACAACATTTTCGCCGCACTTGCGTAGCCGTTCCGCAGAAAAAGAATTCCCGGCACGGCGGGTCGCGTACGCCAAGCATTCTCCTTTACCTTTACATCTCTTCCTCATCCGGTCATTCCTTCATTCGAGGCCGCGCGGCACTTACGACCTTTTGAAGGTAGCATCCACCCCCCCCCCCCGCTCTTTTCATTTGCATGCGCCACGTGATTCATGTTTCTCGAAGCGGATGCGCTGTTTCGCCTCCCGGGGCGTAGGACATGATCCAAAAGTTCAGGGGCGTGTTCCACGATGAAAACGCGACATGTCGTGTACCATCCTATTTACTGTGTGGTTTCTCGCTATCTATTATTTACTTTTGCGATGTCTGTAGGCGTCGAGATTTCAGGCATTCGAAAAATTCGTCCAATGTATCTTGGAGAACGTCAAGAATTCCGAGCAAGATGGGCATGGAAATTAAGAAGACATGCCTGTGCGAATGCGCTAAGAGGCGAATCCTCTCCTGATTGTTATATTAAACGAATATGCGAGAAGCTGAGGAAATAAATGTCATTATGACATTTAATAAAAAAAATTCTTTCTAAATCATTTCATTTTCTGTGATATTATCTAAAACTAATTTAAAAATAATTTAAGAACTTTTTATGTGATAATGATAAGATTTACTTTTCATTAAAAATATTTTTTTTTGTTTATTAAGACAAATTTTTTTCATTTTGGTATAAATGTTGAAATAACATTCGCAAAAAAAGTCGTGAAATTAATACCAACGATAAAAGCATTAAATACCTGTGAACGGAAATAATCTATTTAAAAAAATAAAATATTTCGTTTATTAAGGATAACTTCGATTAGATCGTTCGACAATCCCACAAAATCATTTATTTTAGAGCCATCGTTGCCTTCAACAGGTTCTCCGATTGAAAATCCAAATCTACCGATCTCGGCGACGTCTCCGCATGAATGTGTGGAAGCCAACTGGAATTTCTATGGGCACATAATCCGCCGACAATGGGCGGCGTCTAAACGGAGAGATTTATCTATTGACAACGAAGACCCTATGCTTAGATCAACGTCGTTTGGGTAAATTGATCGTATAAGGTGCCTAAATCTTAATTCTGATTTATCGACAATCTGCTGACTATGGCGAAAGTCTTTATCATCGGCGTAAATCGATCTCAGCCATATCATTCAGCATTTATTAGCCCATTATTTTTAGGGTATAATCTCTCATGATGACATTCGCGACCTAGGATCGCCACTGATCTTTCCGAATTATGGAATCTCAGAAATTGTTTAATTAAAGCAATGATAAAATTCACCTAAAATATTATTGTAATTTATAGACGCACATAGAGAAACACTTATTTATTAAATTACAGATTTCAATTTTTTTAAGACAAGAGTATCAAACAACAGGTTATATATAATTAAAATATATAAATGTGTGTGTATTTTTATATTTGGAACAAAATCATTTTTAATTAGTTTATAAAATTTTTAAATAATTATTTTTAAATAATTGAATGTGACTAATTGATACTACTCGTACTGCAACTGATTTAAACTAGTAATTATTAGAAACAATTATATTTTTCTCAAAGTTTTTTACCTTTTCTCTTTCTTTTCCTCTTTCGCTCCCCTCCCCCTTCTCTTTCTCTCTTTCTCGCTTCTTATCGCTTATATCAATTCATCACGAGAATAGTTATCCTTAAAGTTTCTCAGGATACCTAGATACAGGTTGTGAACTTGTAAAGCATTCCGTGGAACGGAAGACAGATGTGGAGTCTACCGCGGCAACCACCGAATTTTGGAAACGTGCCCGTGCATACGGGTACCAATGAACGCAGGGCGAATACAATATTCTACAAATTCGGGAATACCGATTGTCAATGTATAGTCACGTGCTACGTGTCTGCATCTACCTGCACTTGTGATAATTAATTCAAAAACCTCCAAAACTTACTGCAACCGCGAATACGCTTTGATATTCCTATACGCGTAATCGATTCGAAAAGAATCCACACCGTTGCTCAACGGGGATGCTATTATGTCGGAAACGAAAAAGATCGTGAAATATAAAAAAGATAGGAATTCCTTTTACATAATTCATTGTTTGATCTACGCGCATTCTCAAAGAAAGCTATTAACTTTTGTGTTTAGGATGAATCGATTCTCCCTTTATCAAATGCTGCTATTAAAATATTTTTTTATAATTTTGGTTACAATTTAACACACACACACACACACGCACGCACGCACGCACGCACGCACGCACACGCACACGCACACACACACACACACACACACACACACACA
>Ga0157364_1003535_pt1 | contig 15178 bp, 10 predicted proteins | sample AttsexASBM2_FD_111476 | JGI IMG/M metagenome (GOLD analysis project Ga0157364, IMG submission 111476) | Fungus gardens microbial communities from leaf cutter ant in Ribeirão Preto, State of São Paulo, Brazil - Atta sexdens ASBM2 | ecosystem: Host-associated > Fungi > Mycelium > Unclassified ... | reverse complement strand
GCTTAGGACTGCTTTTGACAATGTTTTGAATTTGGTCAATTTTCTTTGCATCCAGTGCCGGAAAAGCATCTTTGATCTTGATAACCTCAGCTATGCTAGTAGTCAGTTTAGAAACATGTACATATAATTTTTGAGATAGTTTTGTAACTATTACCAATTTGATATTCTTGAAATATTTAGAAATTTAGTTAACCTTCTTCTGAGATTTAGCAGGGATGGGAGGAGAGATCTTGTTGTTTGCTGATGGTATTGTTGCTCTTGTTAGATACTAGTGTCACTTTAGGAGTGAATTTTGACAAAATTTTCTGTCTTAAAGTATTAGAATTTTTATCAGCAATGAGAGAATTTCATTTGGACTGATAAACAAAAGATATAAGGTTTTAGATTATTTCACTAATGCCTTTGAAATCCTTAATGTTGTTGAACTTTGTAGAATTAATTTGTTTGTTGGAAATATATTTGGCAATGAAATTCAAAGAATCCTTGATGTTTTTGGAATCTGAAGCTAAATATTCAAGGAATCTGTAAAGGGAGATAGGATGGAAACTTCCATCTCATAGATTAGATTCCATAGGACTATTAAGATTATATAGTAGTTGGATATTGATGATATTATTATCATCATCAACACGAGGGAGCTTTAAAATACTAGAAGTTTTGAGGACTAGGCCTTTGATCAAAACACATTGTCTTATTGTGTTATCCTTGAGGTTAGCCATCTTACTGACATGATTGTTCTGTTTCTTTGGTGTTGTATAAGATAGTTGAGGCAAGTTGGCAGCATCCATAATTGTATCGCTATTTATATCGTTGTTCATCTCTATTCACTTGCTGTAGACTACCGATGATACAGTTGAGGATACTAAAGAGTTACTAGAAAAATGTTTGTTAGAAGTAGATATTCTACTTCTCATCTCATCATAATTATCAGAAGTATTTCTGATTGTATTTGCAAAGTCTATCCCCATGTAAGTTGATACATTCATGGTTGGTAAAGTCATATTTGTTGTTGAAATCATAATTGCTGAGGAAAGAAAGAGTTTATTCCCAATTTCTCTTATAGGCACTACTATACAGAATGGTGGTTAAAGAAAGAGAGTTACTGCTCTCGATAGTGAACAAAATGGTTTAATTTATATATTTAAGGCTGGTAGTTACTTTATAATAGCTAGTTCTATAATTAACTAAAATTGATATTAAACTTACTTTTTTTCTTATAACTTCTAATTTTTTCTTCTAAAGCCTTTCTTTGAAATTGTAATCTTGTAACTTATAAATGACACAATATATAAGTTGAAGCCAAGATTGTTCAGAAAAGTCTAAAACTTCATCAGACTTTGATAGGTTCTTATATATCATATTATATAACATGTTATGTGACCATATTCACATATCTCTTCATCATTTAAGAAATAAAATAAGAATTTAAGTATACTATTATGTCATAAGCCTAGAATATTATAAAAAAAACTAAAAAAAATGATGTCAAGACATATGTCTATGGTATATTAATATTCAAAGCAAATTACACTTGCTAGATTATCTACAATAACATAAAAGATGAAATGAAAAGAAAACTTAGTAAGTCAAGTGGCAGAAAGAGATCAGAAGTAAGTGCTATATAAATAAGATAACCTTAGCTTTAACAAATAATGTTACATCTAGCTTATATGTTATGTAGTTATAACTTTTGGATAAAGAAAGATTTTGATAGAAAAGTGTGAATGCAATATAGTTTAAGTTGATTATCAGACTAAGAAATTTATACATGGTAACTATTGTTCTTAAATACCAGAAAGGGGATTCTGATAATAATAATAATATATTATGATTAGAATAAAATGTAATCTATTCTAGAGAAGAGTAGGTTGTTATGACTTAAACTTTGTGTTAAGTAAAGACATACTCTTGTATTAAGTAACACAAGAAAACTCAATAGAAAACTCCATACAGAAACATCTATCTTATATACTAAACTACAATGGTCTGTGCTATTACTTTCCTAGCCTACCCTAAAGACCATGTGTTTGTCTTAAAGCTAACATATGTTCTACATGTTATTATGATATTATCTTTTCAAAATCTTCTATATTGTTCCCTCATATCATATGAGCATGTGATTTCTGTGACTGCATCATGTGACCTGTGACAGTGTCACATTTTGTCTTCTTTGTCTTTTACTCTTTAAAAAATAAGAGGAAATAAAATAAAAACTAAGTCCATTGTTTTTAATTCTGATATAGATACATTCAAATAAATTTGTTGTTATTTAGAATAGATAGTAGATATTATTGGTTAGTATATAACAGTCAACCTTATAATGTATAAATAGATAATATATGAACTTTAGGATAGAATTATTTATCATTAGCATAGATTATATACAAGTAGTATATATAATATAAAAATATATTAGAGACTTTTTATTAAGTTTCTTGTAATTTTTACAAAACTCTTTACTTATAAGATTACTTAGTGACCTATTGACTATCTTGGTTAAGTAATTGTTACAATACTATAATTGTTAAACTTTATATATTTTCTTTAGAATTCTTATTCTAGTTATTTATTCTAATTTATAGATAATACTTTCTTTCTTTTTTATACTTTTTAGTCTCTTTCAGTACAGATCATCTTTTTCCATTCTTCCTTAGATATCCTTGTTAGTTTCTTGTTAAATTTATAAACTCTTATTTCTGATATCTAAGAATTATCAGTATTTAAAGTAACTTGCTTGGCAATTCTATTCCAGATAACTATTCTAAATAGTATATTTAGTATATAAACTACCAGTTTATACTATACTAGCTTTATTCTAAAAATCAATCAAAACTAATACTAAATTTTTAGTATTAACAATGATATATCTTATTATTTTTTAGTAATCTCAACTCCTTAAAAATTTTCAAGCTCTTTTTTAAAATATACAACTAGTATAACTTATAAAGATATAATATATAAGCTAAAGCTAAAAATTGTTTTAACTTTATCTTTTATATTCTTAGATAATATACAACTAACTTATTTAGACTTCTGAAATATTTTATTGAATTTTGGATAATAAGATATAAATATCAAAGTTATAAATAGTAAAATTTCTTTTTTATTTTTATTTGGATTTTTTTAAATTTTAAACTTAAATAAAGAAATATTATATTATATTATATATAATATTTATATATATTACAAAGTATAAAAAAGATATAATATTTGTTACAAAATAATTATACAGATTATACAATTATATAACCATTATTACTCAGATAACTGATAACAGCTCTAAGACTAAAAAACAATATGAAGTCAACAAGACTCTAGCTAAACGATATGCTCTCTCCTCAAGGTGTAAATAAGACAAATGATAAATATGATCTGGGTTTGTAACAAGAATTCTATGTGATCCTATTAGCTTATAATGCTAATTATCTGACTGAGCCTAATATGTTCACCTCTCTACTATATATGGCTGATTTTATGAGGTCTAAAAAGACTTTAAAAGATAAAGTAAATGATATACCTAAGCTTAAAGGTTTTGACAAAGCTACTTGGAGTTTTCTTTCTTCCAACTTCTAAAGTAACACATTGTCTAACTCTAGCAAATCTAAGGACAAATCAGCTAAAATTGTCAGGCTTCTCCCACTTATCCCAGTATGTCTATCTAAAAAAGTATTGAAAAAATCAAAGTTCTTTAGCAAAGAAAAAAACCTGTGACAATAGTCAAAATGAATACCAGACAATTTTATACTCAAGTGACAAACTCTAAACAAAAAAGATTGAAAACATTCATAGGATTATCAATGATATAGGTAAGTTTAAGCCTCATATCAAAATGACTACCAAGGGCTCATTACAAAAGCAAATTATTGTCTCCATGGGCAACAACAATATTACCAAATTCATAGCTTTATCTAGTATTCATATTGCTAACCTCAACAGATCTCTTAAGAATATTAAATTAAATATTATAGCAGATTACATTTGAGCAGAACTAATAGATATTACTATTGTTACTAACAAAGTAGCAATGCTATTGGACCTTCAGATCATTGAAAATTAAGAATGTAGAAAATATCAACTTAGAGAATATTGAGACTTCTAAGCTTCTATGATTAAAGTTCTACTTGAAAATAATAGATATTTCTTATCTCATGGAAAACACCAACATTCCTATTATACCAAACTTCATTGAATTGATTATCAAGTCAAATTATATTTTTAACAATCTATTACTTATATCTGAATCTCAGGTCATTAAGGCTTTGCCCAAGTCTGATATGGCCATTGTCTGGATGGATATTTGAAACTTACAAAGTGGACAGAATGTTAAGAGTTTGATTAACAGGTGCTTTAACATTGGAAGCTATATCATAACTATTTATGGTGCAAATATGAACTCTGGTATTTCTTAGTGCAAAAACTGTTGGAAATAGTATCATACCACTTTTGCTTATCAAATTTAAGAATCAAAATCAACTCACCCATACTTGAAACAAAAAAAGGAAAACTATGTCCTCACTCATTTAAATACTCTAACTGCAAAGACAATCATCAAGCTGACTCCAATCTGTGCTCTTTCTAGAAGTATTGATTTAATAGAGAATGGCACTTGAAGAAGTACTAAGAAATCTGGGATAATAGAAACAAATCAATTCACTTAGTTATAAGTGGTCTTTAAGAATAATTATAAAAGAAATCAAAATATTTTCTCAAAATGTTTGTAAGAACAATTTGCTTACTAATACTATTTTAGAGGCACAAAGAGGCTTCAACATTATATTCATTTAAGAACTATCATAGTCTATAATATATTCTATTCCTAACTCTTTTAACAAAGAAAGAGAGAACTTAGTAGGTATCTCTAACCATTCTGATTGAATAACCTTTTCTAGAAACATATCAAATGTTCATGATGTGTCTAGAGTCATTATGTACATCAAAATTAGACTTTCAAGTTTTTGCTTTGCTTTACAAAAAGACATTTTTGATTATAGAGATATTTCTTGTGCTTTTTTTTCAATTGTAGCTCAATCCACTTTTTGATGAACATTTATTCTAATTCTTTTCAAATGGCTTTAAAGTATCTCAAGAATACTAAAGCTAACATAAATAACATCCTCATTATGACTGGTGACTTTAATATTAGAAATAATATCTGGAATCTTCTTTTCTCTTATTGTTTGGTCCATAGTGATACTCTTACAGATATTGCAGACTCTTTAAACATTTGTTTGTCTAAAGCTACTAATAAAGCTCCTATTAGATATGTGGATAACCTAAACAAGTCAAATTTAGTTATCAACCTCATATTTCTCTAACCAAATTTGGAAGAATTCAACAGTCACACTATTTATTCTGAATGGAGAACACCATAAGACCATGTCCCACTTACAGTGAACATTTGAATTTTTAAGGAATATATCCAAACTAGAAAGCAAAAAATCATCAAAAATAGCAAAGAAGAAACAAGATTTATTGATGAGATCATTGAGTTGGTTAAAGGACTTAATATAAATTATATTAGAAGCAAGAAAGACTTTAAACAACTTGTACAAGAGTTTACACATAACACAGATGAAATCTGGTTCAAACACTTAAAAATAGTCAATATCACTAAACATTCAAAATCATAGTGGAATGAAGAGTGCTAGAGAGAATTAGAAAAGTACAGATCTTCAAGATATTTGGAGGATTAAAAAAACTTCAAGAGTGCAGTTAAGAAGACCAAATGGGAATTTTTTGATGCTATAATCCAAGAGATTGCAGGCAAGAGTAGTGAACCATGAAAACTTACAAATTGAGTTAAAAAAAGAAAGCTCTCTACCATCAAAGTAATCAAATATAATGAACATCCTTGTCTTGAGCTCAATGATCTATAGCAGGCTTTTTATAAATTCTTCAACTTGGCTCAACATTAACAAGTTAATACAGATATGCTAAAGAAAATTCCAAACAAAACATCTACTTTATAGCCATCATTTTCAGAAGAAGAGTTTTTAATGGCTATTAACAAATGCAACAACATTTTGACACCTGGACTAGACAAACTTTCTTGGAGACATCTCAAAGCAATTATGCATAATTTGTTATGTCTTAAAAATATCATTAATATTGCTAACATATGTATAAACTTAAGGTATTGGCCATTGCACTTCAAAATGTTGATCTCAATTATCATCCCCAACCCTAATAAGGCTTTATACAACATTCCAAAAATGTTTAGACCTATTGTCCTTTTAAATATGCTTGGCAAATTGATTGAAAAAGTTATTGGTAAAAGACTTCAATTTCAAGCATTATCTAAGAATGTGATTTACCTGTATTACTGGGTGGTCTCAAACAACAGTCTACAACTGATACTAGTATAGTTCTTACTTATCTTATATAGGTTGGGTCAAGAATTATTCAACTAGCACTCTAGTATTTGACATCACACAGTTTTTCCCTTTTCTCAATTACTAGCTGCTTCTGCTAATCTTGGACAAAGCTGGATTTAACCCCAAAATTTCTCTATTCTTCAGAAATTATCTAGTACGACAAAAGATTAAGTATTTTTGGAACAATTTCTCTTCTTCTTTCTTTAATGTTGATGTTGGAGTTGGTCAAGGCTCAACTCTTTCCTCTATTCTATTGGTATTATACCTGTCACTAATTTTTCATATTTTTGAAAAAAAGATTAAAAAATTTAAAAATCCAAGTCTTTGTTATCTCTTTCATAGATAATGAACTTTTCATTTCTCAAGACAAATCATTTCATACTTTGAACTCTAAACTTTTTGTAGTTACTATATTATGTTGCTTCTTCTTAAACATGGAAAAACTGAAGTTTTCCACTTTTCTAGAGTGCATGGAGTCTTCAATTCCCTTCCTTTAGATTTTATCATCTTAGGAGGCTCCATTCTCCATCCCAAAGAAACTTGGTATTACTTGGAATTCATATTTAACAGAAAACTGACTTTTTGTCAATATATTGATTTCTATGTGAATAAGACTATCTCCACCATCAAGAGCATGAAAATACTTGGTAATTCATCATAAGGTCTTATCCTATCCCTTTTAGATAGGATGTGTGTCTTATCCATTGTGCTATATAAATTTCCATTGTAGTTCTATAACAAAGCTTCTTTAGTGCATCTGCTCAAAATCCTTAGAAATATACAATGAAGAGCTGCTCTATAGATTCTAGAGGTATTCTATACTTCTTGATCATTAGGCATCAAAGCAATCATGGGTCTTATTTCTATACACTTACATTTTCAGAAACTTGGTGGAAGACTTCAACTTAGAACTCAATTGCTACTATCAAATCATATTATCAATTTATTATTGGAGTCAAGACACTCTTTTAACAATAACCATCATCATCTATTGCTCCAAAAGTTAACTCCCAAATGGTAATTGAAAGTCAAAGGTCCTATTGTAGATGCTAATAATAGGCTAAACAACATCTTCAACTCTTTTAATTCTTTTAGTAGTGAATTTTCTTCTAGAAACAGACTAACTGATATATTCCCCAGTTGTTTTTCATATTATTTATGTAATTATACTAAAGAAAAAAAGGCATATCTTTGCAAACTTAATGAACTTATTCTCCTTGTATTGGTGGATCCCAAAACTACTATTGTTGTGTTGGACACTAGTATAAGAAATCAAGTCACTTATCCATCACTCATATTCACATCCACAATACTCCTATTGTCAAGATAATTCACTATGCTATTAATATCACTTTTACTGAAGCTAAATTATTTGTGATTAGATGTGGTTTAAATCAGACCACATAATTAACCAATATTGAACACATTATTGTTGTCACTAATTTTATATATGTAGCAAAAAAAATATCCAACTCTTCCACTCATCTATATCAGATTCAGACTTTATCTATCTCTAAGAAACTTAGAAAGTTTTTCATAAGAAACTATCATAATTCTATCAAATTCTGGGACTGCTTAAGTCAAGATAAGTAGCTCTTCTATGATATAGTCAACAAAAAGACAAAAAATCAACCTAATGCCTATCTTCTTGTGTAAATCTTTGTGGAACTTCAGTCAAAAGAGCAAATGTAATAAAATCATCAGTACATGGAAAATAACTTTCTAGGCTTCAGATGAAAAAGGAAGAAACTTTCTAGATCTTCTTGACAATAATCTCAACATCATTGAACTGATATATTCCAAAAGAGGATCATGGCTAAAGTATTTCAGTTATTCAAACTCATTATGTATAAGAGCAACAAGAGCTATAACTAATCATACTCTTATTGATGAATATTGCCTAAGATTCTTTCCTCAGGAAAACTTTGCTTATCCATATACACTTTATCCAATTGAAATGAGAAGATACATACTACACATGTATATAAGATACAACAACTACTGGAATCCAAAAAGAGATATTATAGCTTATTTTATTTTCTTCTGAGAGTTCAATAGTAATGCTTTCTCCTTTGGAGAAAGTACTACTTAATCAGTTTGCAACATGTATTCTTCTAGCTAGCTACTTCCTATTTGTACTTTTCTTTCTTTTTCTTGTTCTTTTGTTCTTTTTACTCTTCATGTCATTTCTATCTAAATATATGTAGCTACTTAATAATTACTGCTGCCTACCAATGAGCTCTACATAATAAATTGTTGATTTAAAAAAAATACAATTATATAACATAGAAAAATATTTTAAAATAGATAATATTATATAATATAATTATAATATATTGACTATTACAAACTTTATTTAACTTATATTTTTACAACTAGTAAACTAATTTTTAGAAACTAAGTTATACTGGAAAATCTCAAATAAGAGTTATTTATATATATACAAACTATACAAAAATAATAACAAATAACTGAAATATTAAGCTATAAATAACTATAAAAGCTTTGTTAATTGATATTTTTTAAATAGTTAAATAAATTTATAAAATTCAACTTACATTAAAAAGTATTTATTAAACACAACTCTTCTTTTTCTTATATAACCATCTTCTATGGTAGTATCTATAAGAGACTAAGAGAATATAACTTTTTCTACTTCAGTTATTACAACTTTAAACATGACTACAACCTTTACCACCCAACATGAGCATGAATATTAATGACTTCAGCAGCAGGAATGTTAAAAATTATGATGAAGTAAGAGGTCATACCATGACTTCTAACAAAATGTCTTCCAGTACTGTTTTAATGTTCTCAAGTGAGATATTGGTGGATTATGCCACCAGAATGAAGTAACTTAACAATGTTCCTAACAATAAGGAAACCAGGAAGCCTATTGACAGTTCATAACTATCTTATATAGAACTAAAAGAAATACAGATTAGTAGAGTAACTGACTATGAGAATAAGGTGAGAATATAATGAGGTGTTGAAAATGTGCCTACCCTTATGTTTACATGAGTTCAATGTGTTAATGATGATGCTATTAACATTCAACTTCTGTATAATCCCAATATACCTATAGAACCCAAGTTATGGAATGGGAGCTTCCATTCTATTTCACTTCACAGCTTTATTGAACATTTAGCTTCTGATTTTAAAAATATCAAAGAATCACTCAACTATGTTGCTAAATATATTAGCAACAAACAAATTGATCCTAAAAAATCCAATGATGTTGAGAATCTCAAAGATGTTAGTAAGGCTATTTGAAACCTTATTTCTTTTGTCTATTAATTGAGTTGGAACTTACTTTATGCTAATAATAATTTGGCTACTTTAAAATAGAAAGTTGTATCAAAGTTCACTCCTAAAGTGAAACCCATCATCAATGGCAACAATGGCAACAAGTACAAATTGGTTCCAACAAGTATTAAAAAACTCTCTTCTCCTATCCCTGCAAAATTGCCCAAGGAGATTAACCAGATCTCTAAATTCTTTAAAAATCTAAAACAAGCACTTGTTAACAAAACCAGTGGCAAATTATATATATAGACTTCTAAGCCTTCTAACTACACAGAAGACATTATTAGAATAAAGGAAACTTTCTCATTCCTTGGTGCTAGTAAAATTGACCAAGTCCAAAAGATCATTAAAAGCAGACCTAAATCCAAACCTTATATCTAGATGACTACCAAAAGCCTATCCAGAAAACAGATTATTGTTCCAATGAATGGGGATAATATTATGAAATTCATAAAGAAAAGTAACCACTATATATCAAATATTAACAAAGCTTTAAGAAACATCAAATCTGATGTTTTAGTTGATTTCATCTGCTCAAATCCCTTAAGCATTACAGTTGTCATGTGCAAAGTCACATCTTCATCTGACTTGCAAGTCATCAAAAACTATATCAAGAATGTAAACTACATAGATATTATAAGTGTCAATATCCCTCACTTACCACAATCTAAGTTCTATTTGAGGATCATAGGCATTCCCTACTTCCAGTATGACTTGTCAAACCATCTTATATTGAAAGATATTAAAGATATTATCAAACAAAATCAAATTTTCAACAACATTATACTCATGTCCAAACCATATGTTATTAAGATGTCTCTAAAGTCAGATATAGCTATTGTATGGCTTGATATCTGGGATATTCAGAGTGAGAACAAAGCTAAGAGACTTATTAACTATTACTTTAATATAGAAAATTACATTGCCACTATAAGGGGCACAAACATAAACCCAAGCATACCCTAATGTAAGAACTGTTGGAAGTGAGATCATGCCATTTTATTGTGCAGAATTCAAGATGTAAAATGCATTAAGTATAATGGACCGCACAAGTCAGAATACCATTGCCATTTTGCATGGTACTGCAAAGCAAACAACAAGGTCAACTTGTCCTGTCTTAAAACTAAGAAGAAGAAACCATGCATCCATTCTGGTATTCAAGTGTTCAAATTATCAAGATGACTATTAAGCCAACTCTAACCAGTGTCCATTCTGGAAACATTGGTACAATTGGAACTGGCATAACAAAAAACAAGTTGAAATCCATGAAAACAGGAACAAATTGATTCACTCAGCCATGAGTGAGGTTCAAGTATGAATTTAAAGAATACTAAGTTTTTTTCTCAGAACATTTGCAAGAACAGTCTACTTATTCATACTATCCTCAAAATATATTCAACATTTGACATCATATTTATTCAAGAACCATCTTAGACCTATATTCATTTCATTCCAAGTTTGTTTAATTGTGATGGTGAAGAATTAGTTGGTATTTCTAACCACCCCAATTGAATTATCTTTTCTAGGATCCCAACTCAAAGTCATGACTCTCCAAGAGTCATTATTTCTTTCTTCAATCATAGTTCAATATACTATTTATTTAATATATATTCTGATTCATTCCAGTCAGCTTTAAAGTATCTCAAGAATACTGAAGCTAATCTCAACAATGTCCTCATTATGATGTGCAATTTTAATATTAGGAATTGTCTTTGGGATTCTAACTTTTGGTACTATTCTCTTCATAGAAACACTCTTTTTGATATCACTAATTCCTTTCAGTTAGAAATTTCTAGACCTACTAAATTTCTCCCCACCAGGTATTCTGATAATGGTCAAGACTCAAACTCAGTCTTAGATTTTGTCTTTCTTCAACCTAATTTGACAGAGCAAAACAATCATCATATTCATCCAGATTGAAGACTCACCTCTGATCATGCCCCTATCTCTGTTAATATATCAATAGCTGAGGAACACATTCAGACAACAAAACAAGTTCTAGCCAAGAATAGTGAGGAAAAAGATTATTTTATTAAAGAATTGATAAACTTTATCAAAAATCTCAAGACAGACTCAATTCTTGATAGCAATATTATTGTGGCAACCACAAAGTCCAATAATTATACAAACAAGTAACACTCTTAGTAGGCTATCAATATGGGAGTCACAAGAGAACTCAACAAGAAGTCTCTACTAAATTGCTATCTTATTTATATAAATTACATATATCCATGCTATGAATAATTACTCCTGTCCTAATATCCATATATCATTCATTAGTATACTATGTGTACTTTATGAGATAGCTATGCAATTAACATGCTTTTTGACATCATCTATCTAGACTGCTCTAGTCTATTCTAGGCTTTATGATATCACATCATGTGACATGTCATGTGGCCACAGTCATATGCCTCTTCATTGTCAATAAAAAGAAAAATAAAATCAAGAAAAATAGATAAAAGAAAAAGAAAAATGTTAGTCCTCATATGTATTATAACAAATATGTTCAAAGGGATTGTAAATTCCCTCACTACAAATATTGATGACATATGGTATAAGCACTCTAGAAAAATTAACATCACAAAGCATTTCAAAGCTTGGTGGAACAATAACTGTTGAAGGGATCTTAATAAGTACAGACAATCAAAATGGTTGGAAGACTAGAAGAAATTCAAAGGGACAGTCAAGAAAATGAAATACAACTTCTTTAATAAAAAAAATTGATGAGATTGCTAACATAAAGTGTAGTCTATGGGAGCTCTCAAAAAAGGAAAACTCCCTGCTATTGAAGCTATTTAGTACAATGACCACTCATGTATCAAGCTTGAAGAGCTTTGGGATACACTTCACAACTCATTCAATTCAGCACAAAGTTGACTTATAAATCTTGAACTCTTGAATAAAATCTCTGACAAAGAAGTTACAAGATAGCCTCCCTTTTCAAAAGCAGAAATTATCAATGCTATTAACAAATATAACAACTCTTTAACTCCAGAACTAGACAATTTATCTTGGAGACACCTTAAGAAAATCATTAAAAACAAAGAATGCATCAGTAAACTAATTGATATTACTAATACTTGTATCAAGTTAGGTCACTAGCTATCTCACTTTAAAATGTTGACCACTATTATCATTCCTAAGTCTAACAAGATCTCATATGACTCCACCAAGTTATTCCACACAATTATCTTACTCAACACAACTGGAAAACTCTTTGAAAAAATAATTGGAGAACAACTACAATTTTTTGCAATTTCCAACAACTTTATTCATCCATGCCAACTAGACAGTCTCAAGTATAGATCCACTACTGATGCTGGAGTAGTCTTAACTCATTTTATTTGGTCATGTTGGATTAAAAACTTTTATACTAGTACTGTGGCATTCAATATCGCTCAGTTCTTCCCATCTCTTAATCATCATCTCCTCTCTCTTATTCTGAACAAGGCAGAATTCAATCAAAAAATTTTGGCATTCTTTAGTAACTACCTGGTCAATAGAAAAACCAAATACTTATGGAATAATTTCTCTTCTCCTCTATATAATGTTGATGTTGGAGTCAGTCAAGAATCAGCTCTTTCTCCAATTTTATCAGCTCTTTATCTTTCACCCATTTTTCATATTTTTGAAAAATATTTAAAAAATCTTAATATTCCCATTTCTATTCTTTCATTTGTTAATGATAGACTCTTCATTTCTCAGAGTAAATTGCTTTCTATTTCTAATACAAATCTCTTTTGTAGTTATAATATTATTTCATTTCTTCTTATAAGATTTGGTCTTGTTATAGAACATGGCAAAATAGAAATCTTTTATTTTTCTAGATTGCATGGAACTTTCAACCCCTCTCTATTAGATCTGACATCTCTTGGTAGACCAACTTTGCTTCTCATGCTTATTTGGAAATACCAAGGCTTCATCTTTGATTGAAAGCTATTATTTTGAGCTCATATTGACTTCTATGCAAACAAGACCATCTCAACCATCAAATACATGAAGATGCTGGGGAACTCAACAAGAGGCCTTATTCCTCTCCAGAAAAGACAATTATATAGGTGTTGTGTTCTCTCCATAACACTTTACAGCTTCCAGCTATAGTATTACAACAAAGCCCCACTCTACTATCTGCTTAATACTCTTAAGAAAATGCAATGAAAAGCAGCTATCTGGATTACTGGCACTTTCTGCACATCATCTAATAAAAGCATTGAAGCCATTTCTAGCCTAATCTCTATTCATCTTCATTTCAAGAAGTTGTATGATAGATTTCTCCTCAGAGACTTTTCACTTCTGCTAAACCACTTAATCAAGTCGATTATCAATATTGACCAACCCCATAATCAGGCCAAATATTGGTTACTTATCAACAAGTTCTTTGTCTTAAAAGCCTTCTCATTAATATGGATAATAAGTGTAATGAATTTCTTCTTGCTTTCACTCTATTAGATAAGAAATTTTCCCCAGGAAATTTTCTCTGTGATAACTTCCCAGACTATTTTTCCTTTTATTCTTACCCCACAACACCAAGAATCAGCTTTGTAAACTTGATGATATTATTATTTCAACATCTTTAGATCCTTCAGTTTGTATCATTATATTGGACATAAGTATCAAGAATCATATAGCCACCTCTGTTTTGCATATCCACTCTTTTAATTAGCCAATCATCAAGACATGTCACTAAGCCATTAATGTGTCTATCACAGAAGCCAAGCTATTTACTATAAGATGTGGTATAAACCAGGTTATCAGTATCCTGCATATCAAGCATATTGTAGTTATAACTGACTCTTTACATACCACAAAGAAAATATTTGACTCATCATCACATCCTTACCAGATACATTCTGCTACCATTGCTTGTGAATTAAGAGAGTTCTTCAATAAATATATAAACAATCACATTGAATTCTGGAATTGCCCTAGTAAAGAAAACTGGTAACTTTACTTAGTAGTTGACAAGAATACCAGAAGCTTTGAGGCTTCAGTCTACTTCTTATGCAAATCATCTTGGAACTTCAGTAAGAAATGCTTCTGTGACAACATTGTATTGTAGTAGAAGACATTATTTCAAACATCTGATCTCAAAGGAAGAAATTTTCTTGAACTTCTAAATAATAATTCTCAACCACTTGTTCCTTTAAACATCAAGGGTAGCCCATGGTTTCAACATTTTAGTTATTCTAATTTGCTTTGTGCTAGAGCTACTGGAGCTATCATTAACTATACACCTATTGGTAAATACAGACTCAGGTTCTTCTCTAAGGAGAACTTTTCATGTATTTATGGTTTATACCCTATTGAGTCTCAGTGACATATCTTGTATGATTGTAGGAGATTTAACAATTACTAGAATCTAAGAAGAGACTCAATTGGTCACTTCCTTGAATTCAACAGCAGAGCTTTTTTGTTTGAGAAAGACTTTATTATATTATTTATTTCCACTCCTTCATAAATAGGTCATCTGTAGTTTTATTTTGTTTTGTTTTGTT
>Ga0157364_1003534_pt1 | contig 15179 bp, 14 predicted proteins | sample AttsexASBM2_FD_111476 | JGI IMG/M metagenome (GOLD analysis project Ga0157364, IMG submission 111476) | Fungus gardens microbial communities from leaf cutter ant in Ribeirão Preto, State of São Paulo, Brazil - Atta sexdens ASBM2 | ecosystem: Host-associated > Fungi > Mycelium > Unclassified ... | reverse complement strand
GTTGTCCACACTGCACCATGCTGCTGTGCACTCTGTTCCTTCCAACATGAATACAGTCACATGACATGGAAGATAGCAAAAGGTAGTACTTAGTCTATGCACTAAACATATTGTTAGAGAGGTGCAACTACTGGGAGGACATTGTAGGTGAGTCTGGTTTCTAATCTTACTTTCTCATTTTATCATTTCCTTTCTTGTCTTTTTCCTTTTTAGGGCATATGCCCACAAAAGTATACTCATATGTATATGTTATGATGAAAATTATCATAATAAAAACTATATAGTACTAAATGCTACACAAAAGAACTCATGATTGGTGGCTGCACCTCAGTTATTGTTGTGTATTGTGGCAACCACTAACCAAAACAGTCAATAGTGCACTAAGTAGTCTTATATAGCAAAGAGTCTTATGGAGATCACAGGAGAACTCAACAAGGAGTTATTCCTACACTATATATACTACTATTACAAGTCCTACCCTAAACTACATATGTCATCCATGAGTCTACCACACTGTGATTACAAGACAAACATGTTGTAACTATACCTTTGACATCATTATTCTAGTTTCTTCTACTATATTTCAGACCTATAACATTATATCATGTGATGCATCATGTGACTGCAGTCACATCCTTAAGAAATAAAAGAAAAAAAAGGAAATCAAATTAAAGAAAATAAATAAAAATAAAACAAAATCAAGATAAAATATAATAGTTTAAGTGTACTATGACATAAATACCACTTTGCAAGAAAAAAAAACCCAAACACTACCAATATTTATTACCAATCTTGTAAACTTCTCTTCTTATAAGTTTCAAGTCTTATTCTTATCACAAACTCTACTAGCTTCACTAACCAACTCTATTAAACCTTTGTTAAGCATTATTCTTGTAATAGTTATGACCCTTTCTTTCCTACTACTATTCAATTGGCTTCCACTGATCTACAACATTTCAAGTCTTTCTATCAGAATTCCTGCCCATCTGATACTATTATTCTGTATTTAGATTAGCAAACATTCTGTCTAATGTTCTACTTGATTGGTATAGACTCTTTAAATATTTAGAGTAGTTATTGTCTTCAGTGAACTTCATTCTGTTTTCTTAGGACTCCTTGGAGGTAAATTATGTATTTTAGAAAGACCAGAAAGAAATAATATCAAGGTACATGTTTATGACATGTTTATCTTATAGTGTACACCTTGTGCACTCATAGCTAATATATAAACATTAGAGTAGGGTTATTTATTGTTAGCACAGACTATGTACTATCAGTATAAATCAAGTAGTAATACATTAGGAACTTCTTATCAAGCTCTCTTATAATTCCTACAAGACTCTTTGTTATAAGACTACTTAGTGAGTTATTGACTATTTTAGTTAGTGATTGCTACAACAGTAGAACTCAACTCTCTCCAAGAATATTACATCATGTAGTCTCTTTTCTCTTACTCTTTATTCATTCTTGGTATGTAATCAGCACAGTCAATTACTACCAACTTTATATAGCTAGACTCTAGGCTTAAGGAGTACATAGCAGTTACTGTAAGGCTATTGTGGATGGTATTGACCAGGCCTAGGCTAATATCTAGACATACTCATTGTTTAAGAGGGCAGTATTATTTAGTATACTTGTTCTTTTCAAGTATTAATCTTGTGCTAAAGGTCTATTATGATTTTTCTATGCAGAGTAACAGTATTGTCTAGTAAGAAAATGTCTAGAGTAGAGATTTCCTTCTTAGGGATAATAGCTAGTGTTCATTAGGATAACAGTTAGTAGGATAGTAGACAGATAGTTAGTAGATAGTATGAAGTTGGGTAAGAAGAATACTAGCTAGTATTTATAGAGGAATTTTTGAAATATTGTTGAAATTGTTAGATATTATGGTAATAGAAATGTTGAGTAGAATAAATACAAAAAAATTAATAATTTTGACAAAATAACTACATTAGCAGTCTTTTAGAGTATATTATAAATTATTTTTAAGCTAAGGGCTCTTAATTAGAAAAGAAACTTGAAAATAAAATAAAGAGAAATAAGAAAAATAAAAATAAAATAAAATAGAAATAGAAATAGAAAAGCTATAAGAACAATTAACTATGTTGGAAAAAATAGAAGGAGAGAAAACAAGAAAACAAGAAAGAGAATGTTGAGAAGGGAATATAAAAAAGAATAGAAGAAAGAGGAGAGAAGAAGAAGACAAGAGGAGTATGAGAAGAATATGAGATTAAAGTTAAAAGCAAGGGATAAGGAGAAAGAAAAGAAGATGATTGATAATAAATGGAGAGAATTAAATAAATAAGAATAGTAAAGAAGAAAGAAATAGAAAGAGAATGGAGGCAATAGGAGACATGGAAAAGAAGAGGAGAAAGAAATAAAAAGATAGTAATGTAGGAATGAAAATGTTTTGGTTGTAGAGGTTTTGGATATATTGCCCATCATTGCAGAAATAGGAAGAATATGGAAGAGAATAAAAGAGTAGAAGTTGGAGGATTAGAATGTCAGTCCTCAAGTTATAGATTTAAAGTTTTGACAAGTAGAGTGATGAAGACAGATATTTCCAACAAGAGGGAACTATAGTGAAAGTATTGTTGGATAGTAGAGTAATAGGATTGGTAATGAATTCAGAGTTTGCAAGGAAGAATAAGTTTAAGAAGAAGAAGCTGAAGAGGTTAATATGTGAGAAACATAAATAATGCCTTTAATCATAAAAGGCCAGTTGAGCATATAGTGAAGGCAGAGTTATTTTACAGAAGACATAAAGAAAAGACAGAAATTAATGTGATAAGAGAACAGAAACAGAGTATAATATTGGGAATGCCATGGTTAGCATGTTATAATCTTGAAATCAATTGGAAGACTGGGGAGATGAAAATAATGAGATGTCTAGATAAGTGTGGAAAGCAGTGAAAGACAAAGCAGACAAAATCAGAGTAGTAGAAGCAGAAGGAAAAGATACAAAAGAAAAGAAAGAGAGAGTTTAGAAAGCCAATAGTAGAAGAAGAAATGGAGATAGTATGAGTAATAGAGGAGAAAAAAGATTGGGAAGAAGATTTGATAGAAATTAGAATGGTGGAATAAATAGTTCCTAGAATGTTCTATAAATATTTGAAAGTATTTGAAAAGAAGAAGTTAGAAAAGATACTAATAAGAAAGCCATGGGATTATGCCATAGATCTTAGAAAAGAATTTGTACTGAAAAGGAAAAAGATATATCTATTGTTAATAATAGAGAAAGAGAAGGTTCAGGAGTTTTTAAGAGATCAGTTGAGAAAGGGATATATTTGACCACTGAAATTACTACAGATATCACTGGTGTTTTTTGTGCTGAAGAAGGATGGAAAGAAGAGAATGATGCAAAACTATATATACTTGAAAAGTTGGACAATCAAGAATAATTATCCATTGCTACTGATTTCATATTTAATATATAATATAGGAAAGAAGAAGGTGTTTACAAAAATGGACTTGAGATGGATGTGAGGATCAAAGAAGAAGATAAGTGTAAGGCAGCATTCTTAATGCTGAAGGATGTCTGTGAGCCAATGGTAATGTTCTTTGGACTGACAAATTCACTGGTGACTTGTCAGGCAATGATGAATAATTTGTTAATAGACATAATAGAGACAGGAGATATAGCAGCATTTATTGATAATGTAGTAGTAGGAACAGAGATAGAAGAGAAACATAGTGATATTGTAGAGAAAGTATTAAGAAGAATGGCAGAGAATGATTTATTTGTAAAACCAGAAAAATGTATGTAGAAGGTTAGAGAAGTAGGATTTTTGGAAGTTGTAATAGAATATCAAAATGAGTGGATTTAGCTTCAAGTAAAATTCCACAATTAGTCACACAGAAAGAAGTTTGTATCAAGTATGGAAACTTATTTGGGAATGTATGTAGATACCTGTGAGATTAGGCAAGATACTATTATGACCTTAAGCTTGGCTCAGATTGCAACTTAGGTGAAGACTTGAGTAAGAGTAGAGAAATGATCAATTGGTAAAGTGTAACAATAAAAGACTATATCTACCACTATATATATCTACTAACCATGATAAATAAGTAAGATGTCTAGAATGGAAGAAATGAGGATGTCTCTATGACTATATGAGACACTGACTAATAATATCACAAGACATAGTTAGATATGAGTCAGAAGTGAAACAGATTCTAGCACATGCTCATCATAAGGTGAATACTTGTACAACATAAGATATAGATTGTAGTGATTATAATGTTATGGTATGCTTGGACATTAACATTTATTTTTCTTTCCTTTTAATTCTCTTGGATGATGAAGAGGCATATGACCACAGTTACATGAGGTGTTATATTATATGAGGTCATAGGTCTGGAATATAGTAGAAGAATCTAGAACAATAATGTTAGGGAACATGTTTGCCTTGTGGGAGCAGTGTGGTAGACTTATAGACATTAGGATAGGTATATTTATCATTAGTATAGACCATATATCTATTGTATAAATATGATAGCAATACATTGGGGACTTCTTGTCAAGTTCTCTTATGATCTCTACAAAATACTATACTCTTGAGTTTACTTAGTGGTTTATTGGTCATTCTTAGACTAGTGGTCACCACAACATATAACAGATTGGACTTTGGTATATAACAAGTATGTTACATACTAACTTAGTTACATCTTATATGTTGTATGTCACATTCTAATCTAGTTACATCTGTTCTAACCCATAGATAACAATTCTCTACTTATTCACAATTCCAAACCTCTTCTAGTATACATCATACTCTTTAATCCACCTTATATATTCTTGCTGAACTTCTTAACAGCTCTATGAATATTATGACCTTAGGCTTGGCTCAGGTTGCAACTTAGGCAAAAACATGAGAAAGAGATAAGAGTAGATGCAATTGGTAAAGCATAAAGATACAATACAGTATCTACTCTATATATATTAGAAGCCCATAAGGAAAGTGTTTAGAGTACATAATGTAGATGAGTTATAATATATGAGGTAGAAGTAAGAACATAACATCTACTATATGAGGTGCTGACTGAGACAATTGTAGTGCAGCCAATCATGTCATCATTACCCTTGACTCTAGTCCATGCTGTATACAGAAGGCATTGATCATAACAATACCCCTGTTTTAGCATTCATGTCCTCATGAATTAGATTAGAACTTCCAATTTTCCTATCACATATGTGGCCACTGTTTTCTTGTTAGGGCCGATGATTACTTGTCCCCTGTTGTCAATCGCAATAAAATATAGTTCATGAAGCAGACCTCCTTGAAATATAACAATTGAATAACTGTTTCTTGTTGTTTCAGTATTATGTTTTTGGTCTACTAGAGTGATTGTGACTTCTTTGAAAAATTCAGAGTTTTGTTCACCTCTGGATTTGAGGGTTTGGTAATGTAGTGGCAGTCAGAAAATCCTTGTTTGTATTGGAGCTAGAATGAACTTCATATACTTGATGAGATTTTTAACTTCATCTGTTATGAAACTTGTTTGGGCTGATGATATTGTTGAAGTTGTTTTGGAAACCTCATAGGGCTTGACCAATATTACTTTCTCATCCCTGATCCTTCCTTTTTCCCTCTTTACTTCTTTTTCTTTATATAAGTCTTATATCTCCCAAATATTATCATCTATGTATATGTTTCCTTTTCCTTTATAAGTATCCAATTTATCTGCCAGCATTCATTGAATTTGAAAGATTTAGTTCTCCATATTGCTTTGAACTAGGTATCTTAAGTCTTCTAATACCCCTGCAATGTTCGTTGCATTTATGACCCGATTATTGATACTGGCTTTCAGAATGACCTCCTCTATTTCTGTGATTATTGTGTTGGCCTCTGCTGCAATCTTCATCATATCCCTGACTTGTCTTTGCATATCTATCATCGTCTCTATTCCCTTCAATATCTTATGGTAAATTCTTGTCCAATCTTTCCTTTCTTCTTTCAATGTCTTGGCTTCATTCATATTATTGAGTTTTCAGGTAACATATGGGTTTTGGGAAGTGGGTGCGGTCAAGTAGTTTGTGGTTTGGTAAGACATTTCATTTGAGTGTTGAGTTCTGAGTTGTCAAAATAGCATTTTATCTCCCTCTTTTATAGATTTTGACTTGAAATTCTTGTCCAATAGTCTTCAATTACCTCTTTTGCATAAGGCAACCCTGTTTCTGCTATCTATTGATCATGTTTGTTCCTGTATTTTTTCCAATGAACCAAGTATTGAGCTTCCTATCCCTTCTTTTGGTGCTTTCTAATTTCTTCCACTTTGTACTCTTCTTCTTCATTGATAATGTCTGGTAATGGTGCTAGTTCCACATGTTAACCCTTGTATTGTGGTTCTTTGCATCGTGTTAACAGGTTTTTATTGAACACATCATGGATCATCCATCCTTCTGGAAGTTTGAGCTGAAATGCTTCTTAACCAATTGTCTTTAGAACTTTAAAAGGTCTGTATCTTTTCTGGTCTAGCTTCTTCAAGGGTCTGTTCGAATGGATATTTTTGGCTTCCAACCATACATCATCTCCTTCCTTCAGTCCTTGTAGATTTCACCTTTTCTTGTCAAATTGACTCTTCATTATTTCTTTGGCCATGTCTATTGCTTTGGTTGCTTCTTTCTAACTTTTCTGTAAACTAATCAAGAATTCTTCTAGCTTTGGAAATTCCATTTGCACAGTTAAGTCCCCTTTTCATGGATATTGTCCAAAGTTAAGTTCAAATGGGGTGTGTCCTGTTGTGTTACGATCGATGCTTCCTGAATACAGCATGGATATGGGCAAAGGGTAATGACAACATGATCAGCTGTGCCACAGGTAGCTCAGTCAGCACCTCATATAGAAGGTGCAATGTCCTTGCTCTATTCTCATGTACTATGACTTGTTTCACCTTATGTATTCCAGGTACTTGTCTCATGAACTACTAGTATGTATAACATAGATACTACTCTGTATTCCTTATACTTTACCAATTGACTCAATTCCTATTCTTTCTCAAGTCTTTGCCTAAGTTGCAACCTGAGCCAAGTCTAAGGTCGTAACATGTTGCCACATGTTTCTTGTGATTATATTAGAATTTTACTGCTGCTAGCCATTCCTTCCAGTTGTCTTGTTGGTAGTTGACATAGTGTCTCAAGATACCAATCTCTTGGATGATTCGCTTCATCTGTCAATCTATTTGAGGGTGATATGCAGTTGATAGCATTCGTTTTGTTTCTAATACCTTTATAAGATCTTTTATAAACCTTGATGCAAATTGAGATCCTCTATCACTGAGAATAGCTCTTGGGATCCTGTGTAATTTCCATATTTCATCTCAGTAAATCTTTGCAATCTTCTCCAATGACACGTTTATTATTGTCACTTTGAGTCGAATCATCTTTGTAAATCAGTTCATAATAACTACAATCACATCCTTTTCATTGGATTTCAGTAATAGGCCAATAATGTCAATGCTGATTTCCTTCCATGGACCTTCTGGTGTTTTCAAAGGATGTAGTTCTCCAGCCTTTTTTATATATTGTACTTTATTTTGTTGGCATTTGAAACATTCTTGAACATATTTCTTGACATCATTCTTGATTCCTGGCCACCAGTAATTCCTCTTGATGAGTTCTATCATCCATTGTTGTCCCAGTTGTCCTACATCTGCCGGTTTATGGTTTTCTTTCAGTATTCTTTTCTTGATCCTTTGACTGTTTGGTACATAAATTCGTCCATCCACATAGATGATTCCATTCTCTTCCCATGATTGTCCATCTTTCTTCTCCAGTTCTCTGTGTACTTCTTGTTCTGTTGTTCTATTTCATTGTATTTCTTCCAATAGAGTGGTTTCTTCTACCACTTGGTTTCTTTGCATCATCTTTATCTCTGCTGTTATCTGTCTTCTTGTCCACATTTCATCCTTGAGTATTTGTACATCTTTGTTGTCTTCTATGGTGTCGATGTGATCTTTTCTTGATAGAACATTAGCTTTCATGTTTGTTTTTCTAGGAATATGCCATAGTATGAAATCATAATCTTGTAATTTCAAATACTATCTAGCTTGTCTTCCATTGAGTTTGTATGGTTCCCAGAAATATTTGAAATTCTCGTGATCCATTCAGACTTCAAATTTCTCTGTAGCATCCAATAAATATTGTCTCCACTTTGTAATGGCTTCTACTATTGTGAATAATTCTTTATTATATATCTCGTAGTTTCATTCTGCTGGTTACATTGTTCTTGACAAGAATGCAATAGGTTTCCATTTGCCTTCTTGTTCTTGTGATAGAACTCCTCCTATTGTGTGTCCTGATGTATTGGTTTCCACTCTGAATTTTTCTTCTCTCTTTGGAAGAGCAAGGACTGGTTGACTTGTTATCTTTTCCTTCAGTTCCTCAAATGCTTCTTGTTGTTCTTTTCCCTATTTCCACTCTTTCTTGTCTTTGAGTTTATTGAGTGGTTTTGCTATATGACTGAAGTTCTTGATAAACCATCTATAGAAATTTGTGAATCCTAGAAAACTTTCCACTTCCTTTATCTTGGTAGGTATTATGACCTTAAGCTAGAGCTCAGGTTACACTTAGACAAAAGCTTGAGAAAGGATAAAGGGATATATCAAGTGGTAAAGCATAAGGATACAGGAATGTATCTACACTATATATACTATAGAACATGTTGTTACAATGAATAGTCCATGAGGCAAATGAGTCATAAAGCATGAGGAAACAAGGAGGAGAAAATGAGGTTGTGGCTCCTACTACATGAGGTACTGACTGAGACTACTTCGGCACAGCTGATCATGTCGTTGTACCCTCAACCCAACTTCATGTTGTATCCTTGAGGTATCAATCGTAACAATACCCCATTTTCAGCTTTCATGTTCTCATGAAATTAAACCAATACCTCTAATTCTCCAACCACATACATTGCAACTGTTTTCTTGTTAGGACCGGTAATGACCTGGCCTAGGTTGTTGATTGCAATGAAGAATGGTTCGTACAAAGGTTTCCCTTGGAAAATCCTGATAGGATATCCGTTTCTTGATGTTTCCATATTATTTTTGTTGTCCACCAAAGCCGTCACTACTTCTTTCCAGAAGTCAGGATCTTGTTCTCCTCTAGATCGAAGTGATTGATAATAGGGAGGTGGTCAGAGTATTCTTGTCTGGGTAGGGGATTTGACAAATTTCATATACTTGAGAAGATTGTCAATCTCCTCGTTGATGAAACTCGAGCTCTTTGTCGAGATTGACTCCAATGCTTCATATGGCTTGATTAGTATTACTTCTTCTTCTTTTCTTCCTTTCTCTTTGTCTTGTACTTCCTCTTCAATATATATGTCCTGAATTTCCCAAATATTTTCATCTATGTATTTGTTTCCTTTTTCTTTGTATCGATCCAATTCATCAGCCAGCATCCTTTGGATTTAGAATGCTCGTTCGTCTATGTTGCTTTGAACCAAATATCGAAGATCTTCTGATATTTGTGTGATATTTGTAGCGTTTAATGTTCAATTGTTGATACTCACTATTAGAATTGTCCCCTCCATCTCTGTCATTGTAGTATTAGTTTCTTCTGCTATTTTCTTCATATCCTTCATCATCCTCTGCACATCAATCATCGCCTCTATTCCTTTCAAGGTTTTGTGGTATAATCTCGTCCAATCTTCTCTCTCCTTCTTCATTACTTGTGCCTGGTCCATGTTATTTAATTTTCTTGAGATATAAGGGTTAGAGGAAGTGGATGCTGTTGCATAGTTGTTGTTGTTGTTAAATAGTTGAGAAGACATTTTTGTTGAAAGGTAGCTGTGGTAGTTTGAGTGAATACTTTTGCTGTCGAGATGGGACTTTACCCTCCCTCTTTATAAGTTTCAACTTGAACACCTTGCCCAATAGTCTTCTATTACTTCTCTTGCATAAGGCAACCCCGTTTCAGCTATCCATTGGTTGTGTTCATCCCCATAGCCCTTCCAATGCACCAAGTATTGCATCCCTCTTCCTTGTTTTCGATGCTTCCTGACTTCTTCTATCTCATACTCCTCTTCTTCATTAATAATTATTAGTGGAGATGCCGGCTCCTCATGCTGTCCTTTGAACTTTGGTTCCATATATCATGTCAACAGATCCTCATTGAAGACATTATAAATCATCCATTCTTCTGGAAGATCTAGTTCAAATGCTCCCAATCCAATGTCATTTGAGATTTTGAATGGTCCATATCTTTTATTATCCAGCTTCTTTAAGGGTCAGTTTGAATGGATATTTTTGTTCTCCAGCCACATGTTGTCACCAACCTTCAATCCTTGAGGATTCCTTCTTTTCTTGTCAAACTGCTTCTTCATATTCTTTTGTGCTTTCTCCATTGCTTTGGTCATCTGTTCCTAGCTTTTTTGTAATCTGACAAGGAAGTCTTCTACTCATGGAATGTCTGTTTTTACCATGAGGTCGCCTTTTCAAGGATGTCTTCTGAAGTTTAATTCAAATGGAGTCCTTCCCATTACCACATGTCTTTTGTCATTGTACTGGAATTTCATAGCAGCCAACCAATTCATCTAATCATCTTGTTGATAATTCATGTAGTGTCACAGAAACGTTCCTATCTTCTGGTTGATTCTTTCTGTTTGACCATCTATCTGAGAATGGTATGCTGTTGATAGTTGTCTCTTTATTTCCAATGCTTTTGTGAATTCCTCCATGAATTTTGATGTGAATTGTGGTCCCCTGTTACTTAGGATCTTTCTAGGTACTCCATGTAGCTTCCAAATATCATCCCTATAAATTTTCGCTATTCCTTCTGATGAGATATTCATCATTGTTGCCTTTAGCTGAATTATCTTTGTAAATCAGTCAACAATGACCACTATAGCGTCCATTTCATTTGACTTTGATAAAGGCCCAATGATGTGATAGCATGGACCATGAGGACTTTGTATATATAGGACTCTAATTAAGCAGAGACTCCTTGTTGAGTTCTCTTGTGAATCACCACATTATAGCCTACTTTGAGCTTTACTCATTAGTGAGATCATTGGACAGTTCAGTCTAGTAGTTGCCACAACACACTTGGTTAGAGTCTCTACTATTGCTAGTAGCTCTTTATCGTAGATCTTATAGTTTCGTTCTGTTGGTTACATTATTCTTAACAAGAAAGCTATTGGTTTCCATTTCCCATCTTGTTCTTGGGATAGTACTCCTTCTATTGCGTGTCCTGATGCATCTGTCTCCACTCTGAATTTTCCCTCTCTTCTTGGTAGAGAAAGGACTGGTTGACTTGTGATCTTTTCCTTGAGTTCTTCAAATGCCTTTTGATGTTCTTCTTTCCATTTCCATTTCTTCTTGCCTTTGAATTCATTCAAAAGTTTTGCTGTATGACTGAAGTTGTGAATGAATCGTTATTAAAAGTTGGCAAATCCGAGGAAACTCTCAACATCTTTGACTCTCATTGGTGTTTTCTATTCTTTTACTGCCTTTATCTTTTCCTGTTCTATCTTGACCTGTCCTTTTCCAACTATCACCCATAGTATAAGGATTTCCTCCATGTTGAAGTCACATTTTGATCGTTTAAAACACAAGTTGTGTTTCTCCACTATCTTCAGGAATCTGACCATTCTTTCTTCTAGTTCTTCCATTGTCTTTGCCGGTATTACAAAGTTGTTCATGTAATTGGCTAATATCCCTTCATATAGTAGCTCTCAGAATATGCTGTTCATCATTCATTGAAATGTTCCTAGGGAATTGCAAAGTCCAAAGTACATTACTTGAGGTTTAAATAACCTTTTATTTGTCAAAAAGGCCACTTTCCATTTGTCTCTCTCTTTTATTTGTACATTGTTGTATCCCCAAATCAAGTCCAACTTGTTGAAATATCTGGCTTCTTTCAATTTGTTGATGACTTCTCCAATTAATGATAGTGGTGTTTTGTCCTTGATAGTGACCTGGTTTAGCTTCCAATAATCTTGGACTAGTCATAAAGATCTGTCTTTCTTTGGAATGTAAAAGCAAGGTGCCATGTATCTTGACTTGGATTCCTTGATTAATCCTGTATCCAATTGTTCATTCAGCCATTTGTTTAATGCTTTTTCTTCCTTTATGGTTATAGCATAAGCCTTCGCATTAAGTTCTCTAGGTGTCTCTTCTGTCAAGTTGATTTTGTGATCCCATTCTTGTCTTTCTGGTAACTTTTCAAACTTCTTTTTGTTGAAAATGTGTGTAAAAGATCAAATGTAATCTGGAAGATCCTCTGGGTTGGTTGGGTCTGGTTCCTTTTCTATTTCCTGTTGTCCTTTGTTGTTGTCATCCATTGTCTGTGTCCTTTGATTTCTGGATATAAATGATATGTCCTAATGATTTGTTCTACATGTCCTTGGATATCTCATAAATCACATTGTTCCTTTGTTCCAGTCTACTTCTGGGTTGTGTTTCACCAACCAATCATATCCCAAAAACATGTCTGTACTATTTAAATCCATGACTGCTGCATTAATTTATTCTTTACGTCTATTAATTTCCACTTCTAGTGGCACAAATCATGTAACTTCTCCATTCTTTGTCCCATCTGCATTGAAGACATCAAATAATCTGTTTATAGGTTCTGTCTTGATCTTTTCTTCTTTGACTAGTTATTTGTTGATTCCAGTATGGATACATCCAGAATCTACCAATGCTTATAATCGCAGTTCTTTTCTGTTCTTTGTCTTGATGTTGGTGTGCATATTTAGTTCCCTCACTTTGTTGTTCCTTTAGTTTGGAATAACATATCAATTTTGGGAATTACTATGTACAAAGGTTCATTGTATCATACCTACTCTGAACCTTTAACAAAACCCTTCTTCTTGTCATCCTCTTCTTTGTCTGATTTGTCTGACTCTTTTTGGTTTCTCCTAATCTTCATCTTCTGTTTGGACCTGCAATCTTTTGTTAAGTGTCCTACTTTGTCACACTTGTAGTATTTCCTCATCTCTTTTTCCTTTTTTGGTTTCCTGCATTCTCTTACCATATGTCCATATGCATTGCAGTTGCAACATCTTGATCTTCCATTTTCATCAAAGCTATCTCGAGCTTTCCCAATATCTATGGGTACTCCTTGTCCTCTAAATGTTGTTCTAGTTCCCGTTTTATAGTTATGTCAACTTTCTATAGATTTATATCCCTGTCCTACTAAAGTAATTGCTACCTTCCACTCTTTAAGTATATCAGGTGCTTCCATTGGTGGGTATCCTAGTATAGTCTTAATAATGTCTGCTTGTATGTTCTTCTTCAATAAGAATATAGTATGCATATCATTGGTTTCTGCCTTCATGGCTAATATATCGAATTCAATCTTAAAGTCAGCAATGTGTTTCTTGCTCTGTCAGAATTTTTCAATCTTCCATTCTACATCTGCTGTTTTGCTCTTGTTGTTAAATGCTGTCTTAATTTCCCTGACAAATTCTTCCCAGTTCTAGGTGTCTTTTATATCTTCTAACTTGTCTATCTTTTTCTGCACATAAATTTCTGCTACGCCTCCTCTAAGTTGGGCTAGCACTGCAGTGATCTTGTTATCTGCTGCAACTACTCTGTTACTCTTGAGGAATAGTCAGATTCCTCTCCACTAGTCTTCAAACTTTGTTCTGTCCCTATCGAACTATTCTAGATCTGGGATCATGCTTTTTTTTGGTATATTCTTGTTGTGTACTGTTGTCACTGGTGCTGTGAACATTTCTTCTGTTTCTAGTGTTGCTGGTTCTGTGCTTCAGTTTGACACATTGTCTAATGTTACGATCTTAGGCTTGGCTCAGGTTGCAACTTAGGCAAAGACTTGAGAAAGGGATAAGAGTAGATGCAATTGGTAAAGCATAAAGATACAATACAGTATATACTCTATATATATTAGAAGCCCATGAGGAAAGTGTTCAGAGTACATAATGTAGATGAGTCATAATACATGAAGTAGAAGTAAGAACATAGCACCTATTACATGAGGTGCTGACTGAGACAATTGTAGTGCAGCCAATCATGTCATCATTACCCTTGACCCTAGTCCATGCTGTATACAGGAGGCATTGATCATAATAATGAATCTTCATCCTAATATCTAAGAATTATCCAGAACTAGAATAGATGTGGTTGGATTAGAATATGATACAACCAGAAACTCAAGAAACTCTGTGTTTGGCTTAGTAATGAATGCTTTATTTTAGCTATTGGAATTAATCAAAATTAGATTCAAGTCTCTATTCTTACTGATATTAGCTATCAAGCTATATCATTCTTAATATCTATTATATTTCAGAACTTAGTAGAAACCTTCCCTTTGTCTTAAAACTTGGTCAGTATAGATATAAACTTAAGTTCATCAAGTCTGGCTGTTAGCTCATCAATTCCAGTAAAGTTGTTGCAACAACTTGTCAGAAAGAAAATCTCTATATTCTTAATACTACTCCTCTTACTCCTGAACATATTTATATCACAACCACTAATGATATCAACAACTTTGTTAACTCTACCATACCTGAATTTGTACTCCTTTCTTCCACAAATAATATTAAATGTGGTTTACATCTCATTATCCAAAATTTGGTGAGGTCTCTTAGAAATCCAAATAAGTTATTATGTATTATCTCAACCTCAACCTCTACAGTTCATTTAAGCAAGTGAGTTTCATACTGTCAGGTTTAAACCTATATTATTTCCTTTAAGTTGCAGCAATCTAGAAAGAGGTAGATGTAAGAGAACCCAACTCTTTTACATCTTAGCTCTTAAATCCCACTGCATTTCCACAGTGTTTGCTTCCAACTCTAAACACCACTATAAAGCCTACTATTATGTAGAAGAATGTTTTTTTGCAAGAAAGTAACCTTCTTCAGATAGTCAAACTTTCTCTAATACTTTAGAAAGAGGACTTATATCAAGTGTAGTTCACATCAGGAGGTAAAAGCCTACAAGATTGGCTTTGGGATACTTATAGTATAGAAACTCCATGAGGTGAGCTCAATGATGCCAACTTGTCAAAACAATCTTGGCTTTAGCTTATGTGCTATACTATCTGTCTACTATGTAGTCACAACTTCAGATAAGTGAATGAAGGCTGAACTGGAAGTAAGTGCTAATTTGATGTGTTGCCTTTGAACACTAGAAATTGAGTTCAATAGAAGTTATCTTTGTCAATTATCAGACTGGTGAATTACAGTATAACTACTAGTCTTATATACAAG
>Ga0157364_1003533_pt1 | contig 15179 bp, 6 predicted proteins | sample AttsexASBM2_FD_111476 | JGI IMG/M metagenome (GOLD analysis project Ga0157364, IMG submission 111476) | Fungus gardens microbial communities from leaf cutter ant in Ribeirão Preto, State of São Paulo, Brazil - Atta sexdens ASBM2 | ecosystem: Host-associated > Fungi > Mycelium > Unclassified ... | reverse complement strand
TATTATAAAAAATATATATATATATATATATATATATATATATATATATATATATATATATATATATATATATATATGTATAGGTATAAATTTTACAATAGTATAAATTTGTTGTGTAGTATTCCATTGTGCAATATGTTCTATTATTTCATGAAGTTCAACAAATAACAAAGAAAAATAATGATTGTTTTACGTTGTTTTTTCTTTTGATACTTGTTTTTCACGTGTAATGATTCGTTTACATGATTGTACATACACATATGGCTGATACGATCAACTTTGAAACTAGTTATTATTTGCGGAAGTGCCGGAAACAAAAAACGTTATTGCGCAAACAAAAAACATTTTTGATGAAAGATATGTAGTCGATGAAAAATACATTATAATCGTACTGTGATCATATAAAAAGAATGTCAGCATGTACGATATTAGTTCGAACAAATATTTCAGTGAAAGATGAAGTTTTTCGACAAATTATTCTATTTCTTTCTCATAGGTATCATGGTAAGAATTATGACTTTAAAGATAAGCGAAATACGACTCTACATTCTTTTATATAAAAATAACTTTTATTATTCAGTATCATAATAAAATTTCAAACAATATTAACTCCTTATTAGATACGTCATTATTTACATATCTATATGTTTACTTAAAAATAAAAATATAATTATTAAATATAAATATTACACATGCACGCGCGTGTACACACACACACACACACACACACACACACACACACACACACACACACACACACACACACGCGCGCGCGCGCGCGCGCGCATGCACACGCACACGCACACAAAACTCTTGCTACTTACGTATATATACACTTTTCTAGGCGACAATGGGCATGAATATAAAAAAATCTGTTTTTGAGATGAAGAAAGTAGCTTGTGGAAATCGGACTCCCAATATCACTGGTTCCGGATAGATGACAATCTGTATAAAATGTATGAATAAGTATAATCATCGATAAGATATTATTAAAGATCAACCGTGGCAAATTTTCGTCTTCATAGACTAAGAGGCCTGTAATAATTTTGTTACCTATTTCGACAAAATGGGAATCTTTTATTTCACACACATACGCGCGCGCGTATTTGTGAATGTTATATATGTGTATTGTGCGTTCTTGCGTGTGTGTGCGTGTACAGAAAAACTGCAAAAGACAAAAATTGTTTATTTTCTTCTCATAGAACACTATGAATATTTTCAGAATTTTTTATCAACTTTTTAGTACTGCATTTTCTTATTTTTACCAACATGAGAAAATACGGTATTAAAAAATTCTGAAAAATTTTTTAAAAATTATTAGACCTGTATGAAAAAAAAATGAACAATTTTTATCTTTTGCAGTTTTTCTGTAAAGTTGATAGTATTTGAATAAAAAATTATTGACGACCAATTTTCGGCAATTTTTAGCAATTAATATATTGTTAACTATTGCGAAAATTACAAAATGGTAGAGGACTTTTCTTCTCAGTTTAGTCCATTCTGCCCCTATGCGAAAGATTTATCATTATTTTCCAAATACTCTGTATACTAGAAACAATCAATATAGTGTTATTACTGAAATATTATTGATTAGTTTCACATTTCAAAATACACATAAAATAGTCAAAAAAATATTCAGAGATTCAAAAAGCATACTCCAGTTTGGGAACCTCTACAAAATTTGCCTATTCGATTTACTAATTCTTATATGACTCCTGGATGTTTTCTTCTTGAGAAGCAAGTTCATTTCGTGGCGGGGTCATATATAAAAATGATAGATCTTGCTCGGTTTCTGCTGCCAATCAAGTTATGTCAGCACCTAGTGAGCAAAAAACATCTTGAAATATTTCAATAACATTGAAAGAACGTTATAACGTTCTTACAACGTTGCGAAAATGTTTCAAGAAATTTCTTGCTTACTGAGCAAGCCTGCTCGGTATCTGCTCGCAATCTGCTGTCAGCGGTTTCTGTCACCAATTTGCTGGTATATCAGCAGGCTTTATATGTGCAGATTGTGAACAGAGTTTGTTACTATCAGACAATCAGCAAACTGCTGTTTTTTGTTGTCTTTCTGTAAAAAAAATTGGTAGGATCTGCTCAAAATTTGTCTCCGCATGCTTTGCTATCAGAATGATTAACATCCTTCCAAGATGAGTGGAAACTCTCATACCCCTCAAAAAGATGCAAAAGAGTCGTCATACTGGGTTAAAATAAATTCTTTCTGTAAAAAAAGTCGATAGCGAAGGTTGAATTTTTACTCTTTAATTTTGATATCAATTGTCGAAAAATATAATTCTCATATGTTTTAAATATAGTTATCCATACAGCACCGATTACTGCAGAAAGTTTTTCGAAATGTTTTAATCTTTCGCATCTCATATGCAATAATTCTGAAAATATTTTGCAATGTCATATGAAATATTTTAACAAAAATATTTCTAAAATCTATTGTATCATATACACAATAAATTGAGAAACATATTAAACAGAAAAATTATCATGATGTTAAAATGACTCTAAAATATTTACTAAAAGACACGTTTTAGTCAATAACGATTCAATTTAACGTTATTTTGATGTTATTGTGACTTGTTCTACTTTAATTGAAAATTTTGTATATGAATGGCTCCTTGGGAAGAAATGTTTCATATACAATATATATTTATCAGGGAATGGAAATAACTCATTACTTGTAATGAAGTTACAAGTTATTTTTTGAGTAACTTTACTTTTATTTTACGTTACTTTGCACATGATTGGACACGATATAACACAAGCCATTTACATTATAAAAAAATTTTGTTAATTTACATATATAATAGATATAAAAATTACATAATTAGTCCTGTAAATATAAAAAATATTGCAATTTTATAAAAATTATAATTGTAAAATTTTATAAAAATGTAATTCGAGAAAAATTTGCTTTTATTGTGTAAATATATCTTATTTTATATGGAAAATTACATAAGTAGCAGGATATTTTGAATATTTTTTGTAATTATCAAAATTTTAGTGATTATGTAAAATGACAGTCATTTTTCGTGTATTAAATGTATAATAATATATAGTGCGAAATGTATTGTCATATTATCGTTCTTATAACTGCACATACTCATTATAATTGTATTTCCACAATGTGCTTAGTTACAAACCAAAAAATTACAATATTTTTATTTGCATATTGCAAATTTACAAACGCGTGAACGTTTACATTATTATATAGTGTATCTCAAAATTACTAGTGTATCTCAAAATAACGAAAAGTTACTTTCTCAAGTTAACAGTAACTGTAACGAGTTATTTTTAAAAATCAGCTAAGAATGATAACTTGTTATTTTTTCTATTCGGTAACGAGTAGATAACTATAACTTATTACTTTCAAAAAATAACTTTCCATTCCCTGATTAATTATATAAAATTATATAAAATTATACAGAATGTCCGATAATTCTTCTGACAGAGTTTGTAGATATGTAGAGCGAATTAAACTGAGACGAAAAGTTCTCATTTTACAATTTTCGTAATAATTAACGAGATATTAATCTCTAAAGATCATCGAATACGCGCATCCGCTTGGCCTTACTACTACTCAAGTGTCCATTTGTCCATTGTTAGTTCGGCGCGAGCTGCGGGGAGTGAGGATAGATCTGGCAAGCCTTGTTAGAGGCTGAAACATTTCTGAAAATCTTCTGCAATAATCGGTACTATATAGGTAATATCTTATACATTGCCACTAAATTACAATTTTTTTTTCTCTGAATTTTAACTCTGTTGATAATCAAATTGAACGGTAACATGTGGCGAATTCAAGTCAGCAAAACGATGCATGCTTATTGCTAAACAAATAAATGAACACTGGTTTTCACTTGTGATCTAACCAATCATATTTAATTGCTCGATGAGCAGACCTAGCTGCTTTGCCGACCTGAACTCTATTAAAATCATAATTTTAAAGAAAAATCGAGTATTATCGAATTTTAAATGCATATACACGTCTACGAAACTAATAAATCAATATTAAAATTAGTATTATATTATAAATTTCTTACTATTAATTACTTAAATATTAAAGACGCGAACTCCCATAAGGATGTGAATCTTTAATAGTATCTCGTCGATGATGTGAGGGCTGCCAGCGAATTGGAATTTCACTACTGGCTAGCTCATTTCAAAACGTTCCTTTCTGAGGAAAACTTTATTTGAAATATATAATACACACATAACTATATTATACAAATATATATTATGCATACTTTCTTGTACTGAGTAAAAATTTCCTCAAAGGACATTTTGGAATGTAACTATAATGTGTACAGAGAGAAATTTGAGAGTAGATAGCTTTTTCATGTATTAATTAACTTGTAAGGGTAATGTCTATATTTTTCTCTTGCATGATACTATGTGTAAATAAGGATGAACAATTAAAGTTGATTATTCGTCCTTGTCTAATCTATTTAATGGTATGAAAGAAAACAAAAACAAAATGTGGATCCTACGAGATTCTTATTTCCCTTTCGGGAATGAATTATTAGTGAAATCATTTGATTATTCAGTAGTTTTTTTACGAACTATTGAGAAGAGTTACTATTAGATTATTGAGAAAACTATTCAGATAATTATTGAAAAAATTAATTCAGTGTTACTGCTAAAATAAATAGTGTTTAGCATCATATTCCAGAATATACACGACAAAATTATATGATAAAAAAAAGATTCCTCCTGAAATCGGATTCTAATTTCACGATGCTCTCCGGATGTTATTCATTCGAAGCCGTATCTCATCTAGTTGTTTGACCTCTGCGATCATATGGGAATTGCTTTTTCGAAAACTCATAAATCCTGAATGTTTTATAGATATATAACTGTGACGTATCTGATCAGTAGATGTCCTACTGCAAATTCTTACAAAAAAAATTCTTGTGAGGTCTTCCAAGAAAATTTTCACATATGAATTTTGAACAGGAACATACAAGATCATATAAGAATATATCACATACGATATCTGTAAGTAAATTAAGAATCTTTTGTGAATCTTACATTCATGTTACATGAATCTTATAAGCAAGTTACTTGATTCTTACAAGCATGTACAGTTACATGGATCTCGCGCGCAGGTAACGTGAATTTTGCGCGCATGTAATGTGAATCTTGCAAAAATATAACTGGAGTGTCATTATGAAAATATTACAAGAATATTGGAATTTTATGAGATTTATTGTTATCCCAGCAAATAAAATGAAATGAGACAAGCAAAGAAATTAAATGGGATTTAAAAGAATTCATTTCAACTAAAAATTCTTTAATTCTTTTTACACAAATTGAAAACACACATCTTAAAGAGTTGTACATGATCAATCAAGATTATTAAATAAACGTACATAATCATATTAGGTGTGGGAAAAAGTTCGTGGCGTTTTTCCCGTTACATCTGACGGGAAAAACGCCACGAACTTTTTCTCACACCTAATATAAGAATCTTATATAATTTGTACATGAATCCCACCAGTAATCTTTAATGATCTTAGGAATCTAGAATAAATTGTACACGACGATTTATGTCGCAATGAAAAGATCTTGCCTTAATCTTATAAGAAATTCTTAAAAAATAATTTTTTTACAGAATCATCTAAGAATATGATATTAATTATATATGATTCTTAAATGTTACATAAAAGATCAGTCTTAAAAAATAATATATTGTGTCTAATAACAATATTGAGTGAGTGCAAAAATTCGTTCCCGATTTATTATTCAAAGTTCAAACAGCTGCAATTTTGTTAAAAATGAACGAAACTTAAATTTAAACGAGTTTTATAGCTTGAAATCTCTACTTTCTGGTTATTATATTTTTTTTAATTTATATGAGTTTATAATTTGTTTATATATATAGAAAATTACGAATTAAAAACGAGAAATTTTTTCTTTACTTGTAGACTTGTCGCATATTCAAAAAATTTGCAAAAATTTCTAATGTAAAAGCTAAAGTTTTCTCTATAAAATCATTTTTAAAAAATATCCCTACAATTTTTTGTTACTAAGTTGTTGCAAATTAAACAAAAAGAATATTTGGACTTTGAGTGCTCACAATTCCATCAAAACCATCACAATTAAAAAAAATAAATTCTTAAATTCTTTCAACAGATACAATAAAATTTAGCTTTTATTTTATTTTTAACAAAAATAGCAGTTGTTTGAATTTTGAATAATAAATTAGGCACAAATTTTTGCATTCATCCAACAGTTATGAAATAATTTATTTTTCAAGTTGGTGCAGGAATCTGGCACGAATCGTACACGATTTATATGGTAATGAAAAGATTTTAATTGCTTCATATTCTAATAAGCTACTCTTAAAAAAATCATTTCTTTACATGATTGCTTAAAAGTAATAAAGGTCCAGTAAATGAAATGGAATTATTGAAGAGAAACTGGATTAAATAGAAATGAAAAAGAACTAAGAAAAATTAAAAAATTTCAGTTAGAATACTGAAGGTGACTGAATAAAAGGTCGAAACGTATATTAACACTGTTTTAACCCCAGCTGTACACACTGGGATTCCCGGAATCTTAGCGCAATTTTCGAAATCGAAATTTTTTCGCGTTTCTAAATTTTTCTTTTTCAAAATGATTGGATATAACAGGGCAATAGAAGTCATGCATGATAATTCTTGTGCAAACCAACGGTTAACAAAACAACTTTAATTCGTATAACAAATCAAACTAACCAAGATTCCTTATAAATCAAAAGATACGGAAGAACTGGAAAGGATACGGGCAGTAGGAGTCAAGCGCAAAAGACGTCGCGCAAATATTAGGTTTTTCCCGTTAGATGGCATTAAAAAAATGCCATGAACTTTTTCCCACACCTAATAATATTAGGTATGGGAAAAAGTTCGTGGCGATTTTTTAGTAAAAGTGTTTTTCTTAGAGTATTGAAATCAATTTATTTAAAATTGATTTCCATTATTTTCTACAATATTGTGCCATTTTTGGGGCAGAGCCATAATTCCATCGCGATAGAACTTCTGTGGTTTCTGATCGAAAAAGGGCTTCAAATGATTTTCACAGGCCTCTTTTGAAAGCTTTACACCATTAAGAGAGTTCTGCAGAGACCTAAACAAATGATAGTCTGAGGATGCTATGTTAGGATTATACGGTGAATGCATTAAAACTTCCCAGTCAAGTTCTCGCAATTTTTGCCGAATCATCAAAGATGTGTGTGGTCGAGCATTGTCGTGATAGAAGACGACACCTCTCCTATTGATTAATTCTGGCCGCTTCCTCTCAATTGTTTGTTGTAATCTCTGCAGTTGTTCACAGTAGAGTTCGGAATTAATTGTTTGATTGGACGATAACAGCTCATAGTGAACGATTGCCTTCCAGTCTCATACACACAACATCACCTTCTTCCTCAATCAGGTTTTGCGATTGCTTGCGCCTTCTCTCCTTTCTTTATCCACGATCTTTTTCTAGTTGGATTGTCGTAGGTGATTCATTTTTCATCAGTTATCATTATCTTCAGAAATGGCGAAATTTCATTCCGTTTCAGTAGCGTATCACAAATGTTAATTCGGTTCCATCATGTTCCTAACACTCAATTCGTGAGGAACCCAAACATCGAGCTTCTTTTTGTATCCAGCTTTGTGTAAATAATTTAAAACTATTTTGTGGTTGATGCCTAGTTCCCTGTCAACCTCCACAGTGCTCACATGCTTATCACGCTCGACTTTTACCATGATTTCATCGGACTTTTCAATGATTGGTCGACCGGAGCGAGGTTCATCTTTCACATCGAAATTTCCAGTACGAAAGCGAGCGAACCATTTCCGTGCTGCTGATTTTGATAGAGTATCTTCACCGTAAATAGCGCAAATTTTTTCACAAGCCTGTGCAGCATTCTTGCATTTATCGTAGTGATACTGCAAAACGTAGCGAATTTTTTCCTTATTTATTTCCATTTTCAAAATAAAATTACTTTTGATCCACTTCACCGATTTCGATCTTTTTCGGCTCAAAACAAAGATTAAAATGTCACTTTTTAAATGCACGTTTAGTGTTGCCGATGCTGAGCATTTAATGCCTGTCTAGCGGGAAAAACGCCTCGAACTTTTTCCCCAATATATTTATGAAGTGTGAAATTTCTTTATTCACTAAAACACGTTTACATGTTTCGACTCATTTTTGAGCCCTCCTTAGAGATAACACAAACTAACATAAATAAATGTATAAATTAATAAAATGGAAAAATTTAACATTAAAAAACTAATCAATTTCCAAAATGAAAATTGGAAAGTAATAAAAATCACGCCAGAAAAACTTATTACTGCGAACGACACTGAGTCAGTAATAAGTTTTTCTGGCGTGTTTTTTGATTACTTTCCAACTTTCATTTTAGAATTGATTAGTGTTTTAATGTTAAATTTTTTCATTTGTAATCTTGAATAATACTAACTAAAACTAAAAGTGATTCACTGTGTTTGATGTTGACTGGTCAAAATATCAAGAACCGGTTTTTGAATAATTCATAGTAATGTTTGAGATATAGTTTGTGATTTGTGATCAGGGTGAGCGTCCTTATTTTCGAGATAATTAATTATAATCTTAAAGTTTTTTGATAAATTAATTTTTCATATTCTCTATTTCGATATTTCCATCATTTCCTCATTTCATTCATTTTTCTTTTTCCTTTTTCTTTCACTTTTTTGGATTTAATTCTGGCATTTAAATTCTCGAGATAGGAGAACTCACCCTGACAAGATAATTTTTATTTACGATTTATTTATGGTATATTAGTTTGTGTTGTCTCTGAGGAAGGCTCAAAAGTGAGCCGAAACATGTAAGCGCGTTTAGAGAATAAAGAAGTTTCATACTTCATAGATATATTATTTGCGTGACGTCTTCTGTGCTTAACTCCTACTGCCCGTATCCTTTCCAGCTCTTTAAAAACAACTTTACCATATTAATAATTAATCCGCTTACATGTTTCAGTTCACTTTTGATTTATTCTCAGAGATAATATGATGTTGTAATTACAAAAAATTTTTTTACAAACTTATTCATTTCAGTGAACTATCTCCATCTATTAACGGAAACTATAAAAACGAATTCTAATAACAATTTATGTATTGAAATGTAAAATTATTAAAGATAAAATAATTAAAAGATAATAAGAATAAAATTATTAAAAGATAAATTTTGGAAACAAAAACGATTTATTGTAAAATATAATAGAAAGTAGTTCACTAAAACAAAAATTCACACTATAATATCGCAAACACTTAAATTCTATCGGTTTAGTCAAAAATCAGTTTTTGACCATTCAACGAATCAGTGTCAATTATGTTGAAATTAATAAATAACTTTTATTACACTTAAAACGGTAATCGAGGTTCAAAGAAAAAGAAAAAAGAAGGAAAAAAAATTCTGATATTAATTATAGTCCAGACGTATATCAAAATCGAAACTGAATCTTCAATAATTTAAACTTAATGTAATAAAGAATGTACACTGATTCATTTTTTCTTTTTCTTTGAACCTCGAAGTTCCTTAATTCAATCGACTTTTACACATTATGAGCTTGTTCTTTAATCAAGTCTCCATCGATTGAAAAAAAAATTAATTGAAATATTAGGTGTGGGAAAAAGTTCGTGGCGTTTTTCCCATTACATTTAACGGGAAAAACGCCACGAACTTTTTCCTACACCTAATATATTCATTTTAACAGAAGTTACGGTAACACATATGGATGGAGTCCCCAATGTGTCTAGGATACAAAGAACAAGTATGTACAGCTAAAATTAAGGGAGAAACTTGGTTTAAGTGTGTATAGTTAGGATTAAGGAAAGATGTTGAAAAGTAGCTGTTTGCGATTTTTTTATGAACAAACCATGAAGACAATCTTTCTAAAAACTTTAGAGATGATTTGTTATACATTTCAACAATACAAAATAATTTTTTAATATGAAAATAATGAATACAACAATAAGTTATATATTAATCATTATTGTGTTTCGGCAAAGACGTTGTTAATTGATATGAAATGTGGAACCTGTAATTCTTGCCTGAATCAAATGAAACAAAAACTTTGTTAAAAAATTAATATAGTAATTATTTCTGCATAAAAAAGTCGACATTTTATGTTTAAAATTGTCACTTTTTTTCATTTAGATTTTTCATTTTTCATTTAGAATGGTTGACAACTATGTAACTAAAAAATTTTGGATGAAGTCGATTGGATCAAATAGTTATCTTGCACGCCAATTTCGAAAAAATGATTTTGAGAAAAACGCATTTAAAGTTTTTTTCGATATCGCTGTATATTTGCGTATACTTGTTTCTTAAGCTATAACTACAAAAATATTTCAAATTTCGATCTAAAACTTTACGAATATATTTTTAAAGAATAATACTATTGATTAAAGCAAAAAAAAACGAAAATTTTGGCTTTGTAAACCAGGTTCCCTCCTTAATGAATTAATGAATTATGATTTCGTTATAATAAATGAGATAAGTTTTTTATGCTCCTGTTGCAAATCAAATTTGATTTAATCGAAAAGATTTTTTCATTGCTATATGGATCGTCGTGTACGACGCTAGATTCTTGTATCAACATGAAAAATAAATTATTCCGTAACTATGTCTCTTAAGACTAGTAAATGATCTTTCATGAAACACTTCAGGATCATCATATAATTAATATCATATTCTTAGATGAGCCTATAAAGGAACTATTTTTTAAAAGTCTCTTATAAGGCTAAAATCTTTTCATTACGATATAAATCATCATGTACGATTTATTCCAGATTTCTAAGGTCATTAAAGATTATTGGTGGAATTCATGTACAAATTAAAATAAAATAAAATAAAATTCTTATATGATTATATACGTTCATTTAGCAATCTTGATTGATCACATACAATTCTTTTAAGAGCTAGTACAAAAAACTTACCAGAATTTTCAACAGGGTATGAAATGAAAAAGAATTTTAAAAAATTAAAAAAATTGTCAGAATACTGAAAATGACTAAATAAAAGATCGAAATGTAATATATTATCACTGTTTTAATGAATTGATAAATTATAATTACGCTATAATAGCCTACGCTGGCGTAGGCTTTTTATGCATCTTTCCCAAATTAAGTTGATTTAATCGAGAAACCGTTTTCAATTTGTGTAAAAAGCATTAATTTTTAGCCAAAATGAGTTCTTTTAAATCTTATTGAATGATGATTATTGCTTGTTCCATTCCATTTTATTTATTGGGATACTAGCAATAAATCACACAAAATTTCAATAGTATTCTTGTAATATCTTCATAATGACATTTCAATTATATTCTTACAAAATTCACATTACATGCGCGTAAAATTCATATAATCTGCACGCAAAATTCATTTCATATAACTGTAATATGCGAGTAAGAATCAAGTAATATGCTTATAAGTAACATGAGTGTAAGATTCACATACGATTCTTAATTTACTTACAGATATCGTGATATAATATATTCATACACAATCTTGTATGTTCCTGTCCGAAATTCGTATGTGAAAATTTTCTTGGAAGGCCTCACAGAAATTTTTCTTGTAAGAATTTACAGTAGGGTATATTCAATCTAGTTTCTGTTCATTCAATAATTCCTTTTTATTTATTGGAATCGATACCTTTATTACTTTGAAGCAATCATGTAAAGAAATTATTTCTTAAGAGTATCTTAGACTAGAAAGTAATTAAAATCTTTTCATTGCGATATAAATCGTTGTATACGATTCGTATCAAATTCCTGCACCAACTTGAAAGATAAATTATTTTGTAATTATTGAGTGAGTGCAAACATTTGTGCCTAATTTATTATTCAAAATTCAAATAACTGCTATTTTTGTTAAAAATAAAATAAAAACTAAATCTTATTCTATCTGATGAGAGAATTTACAAATCCGTTTTTCAAAATTGTAATGGTTTTGACGGAGTTACAAACAATAAAAGTTAAAATATTCTTTTTATTTAATTTGCAACAACTCAGTAACAAAAAATCGTAGGAACATTTTTTAAAAATTATTTTTATAAAGAAAACTTTAACATTAAAAATTCAAAAATTTTTGCAAATTTTTTTTGAATATGGTCCAACAAATGAAGAAAAAATTTTTCGTTTTGTTTAACTCGTAGTTTTTTATATATAAAAATTACAAAACTTAATAAATTAAAAAAATAACCAGAAAGTAGAGATTTCGAAAAGTAGAGATTCGAAAATAGATATTCAGATTTCAAGCTATAAAACTCTTTTTTAATTTAAATTTTGTTCATTTAATCAAATTGTAGCTGTTTGAACTTTGAATAATAAATCGGGTACGAACTTTTGCACTCATCCAATATGTATTTTTTAAAACTGATATATAATCTTTCATGTAACACTTAGGAATCATATATAATTAATACCATATTCTTGGATGATTCTGTAAAAAAATTATTATAATTTTTTAAGAGTTTCTTATAAGATTAAGGCAAGATCTTTTCATTGCAACATAAATAGTCGTGTACGATTCATTCCAGATTTCTAAGATCATTAAAGATAAAGATTACTGGTGAGATTTATGTACAAATTATATATAAAATTCTTATATGAACATGTTCATTAGTAATCTTGATTGATTACATACAATTCTTTTAAAATCTGATACAAAAACTTACAAGAATAGAATATTGTCAAAAAGCTCACGTATAGTTAAAATATACGTGTCCGTACAGCACAGAAACTTGCAGTAATATTGCAGAAATGTTGCAATATTGCAGATTGCGCTATAATATGTGGCAACATAGATATTAAGAATTGTAATATATAATACAAATTACGGCGTAAAATTATACAAATCTTGCAACATTGTTACAGTGACATTAAAAAACATTTTGGCTTTTGAATAAGGAACTGCTGTCACATGTGGAAATGTACAACATTATACGATTGTTAATTATTTCCATTAGTTTATGGCTCATGCACATTGGACGCGGGAACGCTTGCCGCGCAGCAAAATGTGACGCGGTAATCGAACATGTTAGGAGCTGTAAACTTATTAGTTACCGCATCGGATTTTGTTGCGCGGCAAGTGTTTCGGCGTTCAGTATGTGGTAGCAATTACATTAGGAATTACATGTGGAGGAATTACAGTGTTCGTTGTTGCCGCCGCACGACAAGATTTTTCAAATTTTATAATTAGACTATGGATATTTATGCAAAATACTTAATTGATTATTTTGCAAAAGATGCATATTTTGCATAAATTACAAATTTACAAATGGCAATCTCAACTTTTTTATTTTACTTTCTAATAACTCTTTAACAAATAATGATCGACTGCTAAAACTGTCTGGTTAATATTCAGTTAAGTATTCTATTTAATCAACTTTCATAATCTTTTGGAATATATACATTTAAAAAATTCTTTGAATATGGTAAAGAAAATGAGATAGAATACATGGAGTTTCTTATTATTCCTATTTCACTAATTAAGAAGATATACAAGATAGGCGTATCTGCATAAAATGTAAAATACTATATATATATACTTGCAAAAAAGTGTAAAATACATATATGTCTACATATGTAAAATTTTAAAAATATATCTGGACAATAAAATTTGCAATTAAGTATAGAATATAATAATTATAATTTAAAATATATACTGTTTAGTTCTTTTTCTGTATTTTTTAATTTATATCACAAATTGTATTTCAAATTATATTCAGTAATAATAAAAGAATTTTAATAATAGTTGCAAATACATTGCGCTGCAACATTGTTACGACATTATAACGCAATCTTGCTGAAGGCGAACATTTTTATGATGTAATGACATTGCAAATACATTGCGCAATCTATTTGCAATATTGCAGTGAGATATATCTGCAATCATTTTGCAATCTTTCTGCTGCGCTGTATGGATGAATATTTAATTTTATAATTGAATCTAAAAAATTTTGGTTTAATTTGTCCAACGAATAGTTTGACTACAAGGATGATTATTGCAAATACTTTAATTACTGATATGGCATTATAGTTTCTTGGTTATAGACTTAATAATGAATTATAATTATGCGCAATTTATTTAAATAGTTATTATTATGAATAGTTTTCTCTTGTTTCTAACTTCTGAAAGCTAGTAAAATAATCATTCATATTAATACATAACTAAAATAGTACATATTAAAATAATGCGCTGTAACGATCATTATGGATAATCTGATTAGGAAATTAATAATCAGAATGTTATGAGCACGGAAATCGAAACACGGAATCGGATAGATGAAATGGTAGAGATAACCAAATCGTTCCGTTCCGATTATGAGTAGCCTGACTCCCTATGAGCGTTTCTTTCGGAAATGGAAATTTTTCGTACACTGTCGGTCACTATCCCTACAGCATAAAAGTTGCAGCAACATTGCGTATTGCAGCAATATTGCTGTAAATGTTCTATGCTGATCACTAGCTGATCATTAGAAGTATTGAAAAAGAGTAGTAGTAGTAAAAGAGTAGTAGTTTGTTTATAGTCGAAATAATGTCAATTTTTTTCAGTCAAAATAATATCAATTTGACATTATATTGGTCGAATCATATGACGAAAAAATGACACAAATTTGATCAATAATCAGTCAAAATGACGTAAAATTGATATAATATTGACTTTCTTGTTTTTCTTAGGTATCTAGCATATAACATACCATCATTATAATCTGTTATAAAATAATTTAGCATCATAATAATTACAATGTCTACATGACATTTTCCATCTTTTCAATCCTCTTTTTATAATTAACCAATAAACCAATAAACCATAACCAATAAGCCAATGAACAGATATTATTACTATTACATGGGCCATATGGAGCATATTTTTTTGGAAATTTTTCATACACTGTCGGTCACTAGTGATCATTAGCGATTAGGAGTATTGGAAAAGCGTAGTAGTAGTATTTATTTATTGGCCAGCTAAAAAGAGGATTAAAAAGATGAAAAATGTCATCTGTAGGCATTGTAATTATCAACATGTATGCTAAATTATTTTATATTAGGTGTACAACTTTGCTTCCGCCGTTTTCCTATAGATGGCTTTAGCGGTAAGTGGTGGTCGAAATAAATAGATCATAGACGTCATACAATAAACTTGGGCATCTGTCAACATAAC